>Ga0334883_1000024_pt1 | contig 265429 bp, 227 predicted proteins | sample GraSluR1_MG_6_FD_207230 | JGI IMG/M metagenome (GOLD analysis project Ga0334883, IMG submission 207230) | Sludge microbial communities from methane-producing bioreactor in Wageningen University, Netherlands - Granular Sludge_09_05-R1 | ecosystem: Engineered > Bioreactor > Anaerobic >...
ATTGCCTGCGAATACTGACTTTCGCCCGGGGATCTATGACTTTTTCGAGGGTTTCAGTATCCCCAATTGCTCTGACACCCGTTTGCAAAAATCCACCTCTATCTCCAATCGACCGATCTTTTCATACAAAGCCTTTTCTCGTTTTGCGGCTTCTTCATCCGGGGCTTTGGTAGAAAAGATCTCTGCTCCACGGGAAATGAATTCACGCTTCCAATTCGAGATCATCTGAGGATGGACTTCAAACCGTTTGGCCAGTTCGCTTAGCGTCTCCTGTTCTTTGATCGCCTCTAGGGCCACCTGGGCCTTAAAGGCTGCACTGTGTTTTTTTCTTGTCTTTGACATAATGAGTAAATTTAATCGTTTTTAGTAAATTTACCCTGTGGCCTGAATTCGCGGGAGTATTATACTGCTTTGAGTCCCGATCTGTAGAGGTCCTGAGTGCAGAGGTTAAGTGTAGTTTCAATGTCTCTCAGACCGGAACGGTCGGTGAACTGAGCAAAGCTCATCACCATGAATTGATCACGGCAATTGAACTTAATAGTGTGTCTGTCGCCATTGTAGCGGTTAACACACTTTTTGAACTCATATGCATTGACAAGAGACATAATCTGTGCGAAGATTGTTTTTCCTTTATTCATAGCCTGCGGAATGCGGCTTAAATGCCGATTCGCAAAACTATGATTTCTAATCGAAAAATATTTTTAGCATTGTAATCTATTGAATTTTAATTTAGTAAACCGTGTTGGAGAATTTTTCTCCGGACAGCAATGATATCACTCATAAAAATTATGAGTGATATAAAAAATACCTGTTAAAAAAACGTGACACTATAAAAAGATAGCACCACCTGCCACTGGACTCCCTAATGCAAAAAGAAAGCTTACGATATCACCAACATCATCAAATGTATCAATAGCATCTTGTGGAACACCCTGTGATTTTAAAAGTTTCTTTAGCAGAAAAAAAAGTGTTGGATGAAGATAAACTATGAGTCTCGCAAACAGGATCTAAGTGAGAGGTCCTTAGTTGTTGCACATTTGTGAACAACACAAAAGAAAAAGAAACAACTATTAACAAGGACCAAATCTTAATTTTTTTCTTCATAACGAACCAATTTAACGGTTTTATAAAAAATGATCAATGCGAAAGCGAAATAAATAACAAAAAATAAACAACCAACCCAAATAGATGGATCAATGCGTTTAAGGATAATCATAAAACCAAGCACCAAAGCTACAGAAGTAGGAATGCCGATAGAATTATCCCATTTTATTTTACTTCCACAATTAGGGCATTTCCATTTTGTAAAGGATAATTCAGTTATTGTATGATAAAATTTCTGCTTGTGACCACAATTGGGACAAATAAATTTTTTTGTTTTCATAGGCTTTAAATTTATGTTACAAACAGTTATATATTGTTTTCACGTTTAAGTATTCCACTTTTTAAGTCTGCTAATTAATGATGACGCATAATCCATAAAATAGGTATTATGTTTCGAAAAGGATATGATGCTCGTATGAGCATCTATTATGGTTATACCATTTTGGTAATACCCTGAAGAGTAAAAAGGTTCAAAAGGATCGGTTGGAACATTTTTCGGTACTTTTACAAAAAAAATTGTTTTTTTTGTAATATACAAATCTAATTGTGTATTTAGTTTGAATTCCATTATAGAGAAACTAAATAGCCAAACCAATAACCTTATATTCATTAACCTATGAGTGTTTTTTCTTATGTTTAAACAGAATGGTTTGAAATATACTCTATTGAAAAAGAATAATCTAGCAGTAATACTACTATGAAATTTTGTATGAAAAAAGGAATATTAGTGCTTTTCTTCTTATCTTTTTTTTCCTCCTTATGGTCTCAGGAAAATGTGTCGTCTTACATTATCTCGGGAACAGTCACAGATTCCCTGGGTATGCCTGTATCAGGAGCAACTGTTGTGTTGCGTTTTTTTGATACAGATTCGGCAAATGTCGTTGCCTGGGGAGTTACCAACGAAGGGGGATCCTTTGAATTGAAAAGCAAAGCCGGACACTACCTGTTGAACGTGCGTTTTACCGGTTACAAGGAATGGAATGAACAAATTCGGGTAAGCGGAAATCTTACTATACCTACTGTCATTTTGGAAGAGGAAGTACAGAAATTAACGGAGATAACTATAAGGGATACACCCATCAGGTACCGTCCCGATGGTTATGTTGTGTCCATGGTCAACAGCCCAATGGCAAAAGACAGGACAAGCATAGAGGTTTTGAATTACCTGCCCGGTGTTTCCGATTTAAAAGTGAACGGGCTTTCTGCAATAGTATATGTGGATGACCGGAAATTGACCTTCTCGGGTGATGATTTGAAAGCGTACCTGGAAGCTATCCCTGCCGGGAACATAACCAGTATAGAAGTCATTCCGATTTCCGGTGTGGCTTTTTCTGGCAGTTCCCTCTCTGCTATAATCAAGTTAACGCTGAAGAAATTACCGGAAGGGGGCGGTCGTTTTTATGCACAATCTTCTGTAAACGCAGATAAGCAGCGATTTACACCAAAGATCAACGCTACGTTAAGTTACCGCTATAAAGGATTGAGTTATTCTTCCTATGTTTATGGGAGTACAGGATATTCAAAAAATATTTCAGAAGTAAAAACGGTAAACGATAATCCGGATATAAAAACCGAACAGCTTATCACCCATGTCAGTCCCTGGAGATTTAGCTTAACCACAGAACAATCCTTACACTATAGGATTAATGACAGACATTCCATAGCTGGTGTTTTTAGCACAAATAATATGTTTCCGGGTCATTATGAGCAAAAAATAGTTGATGACAGCTATTATAACAATATGACACTAGGCTTTTTAGCTGATAACAAAACAGGTTATGTGAATTACAAAGCAATTTTGAATGAAAAAACAGGATCGGCTTTTTTACTGGTAGCAGAAGTGTCATCCTTAAGGCGGAATAATACCGATGAAGTTGAATTGTTCTCGCTTAATGATATTGTATTGAACCATACGCGCAGGGAGGCTGACTCGGACAGGAAGGCGTTGAATACCTATGGAGATCTTACCCTCAATTTGTCTGATAAGCACTCCATTGAAACAGGCGCCAAGTTTCTTAAAACTAACTATATAAACCGAGACAATCACTTTACTGAATTGGGAAAGGACTGGGATTTAGACCTCTCGGCAAGTGAAGATATCCATTATCAGGAGGATATTTTGGCCGGATACCTGAACTACCGGGGCTCTGCCGGGAATCGATTTACCTTTACGGCAGGTATTCGTGTAGAAAGAGCACACTTTGAACAACTGAATAAATATACGGGAAGTATAATTAATTATTCAGGAACAGATGTTTTGTGGGCAGCCAATGCCAGGTATGCCATCAACCAGAAAAAAGGGTATTCCGTTAACGTTTCTTATGCTAGCAAGGTTAACAGGCCGTCACCATACTTGCTTGATCCTTACATTCACTGGGAATATGCCAATGAATATTCCACGGGGAATCCGAACCTGAAACCTTATGTCACTCATACTGTTCAATTCATAACTCAGTTGGCACGAAGTTATTATGTAACGGCCAGGGTTTCCCATGCCGTAAACACGTACGATTTTGTGTCAGAACTCTCTGCCACAGGGGACAGCATTATTTCCAGACCTGTGAACGTATCCAAAAACACTTCGTACACCTTGAACGCATCTACAAGCCAACAATTATTCCCATGGTGGCGTTTGGCAGTAAATGCCAATATGACTTTTTCTGACGTACACACCCAAACTTACGGACGGACTTTGACCTCTTATATCCTGATATCCGCCAACAATATGTTCTATCTTGAGAACGAATGGGGTTTGTCGTTGGGATTGACAAGTATCCCCAAAAGAAAATACATAAACAGCGAAACTTCAACAAGAATTAATATTAACGGCGGGGTGCAGAAAGGCTTCCGTGATGGAAAGTGGATCCTGAGATCAGAGGTATCTTACATGAATCGCACACATAACAGAAGTCTTTTCAACAATGGATATTCAGAAAGAACTACTTTGTCGCCCCGGGTAGAGTTTATGATTTCGATCCGATGTAATCTGGATTTTGGTAAAAAAGGCCTGCGGGTGGAACGGGGAACATCAGACAGAGAGGCACAAAATAGAATAGGAGATTCATGATGATAGTCCGGACTTTTCTGATAATATTTCTGTTTGCCATCATTTCCTGCCGGGATCCGGCATCACAGGACGGTCCGGTTATTGCGACGAACCGGTTTCAATACATATGTAAATACAAACGGGACAGTCTTAAAGAAGGTTACCATAATGACCTGTTTTTTCTGGACCGGGGCGCGAATACCTCACTGTTTTACAGCCGGATAGAATACCTGAAAGACTCTGCAAAAACAGCTATGTTGGCAGCGGGAGAAAACGTCTATGTCATTCATGAAGAGCTTAGGGTGTATGGATACGGGAACAAAATTGTTATTGTAAAAACACCGGATGAAATTGTGTTTAGCGACCTTCTGGTCACCTCACGTTTTTATTACAAGGAGCCTACTCCCGATTTTCAATGGTCCTTGAAACAGGATACATGCAGTATCCTGGGCTATCCATGTCAAAAAGCGGTATGCCAATATGGAGGAAGGGTGTGGACTGCCTGGTTCACTACCCATATACCCATAAGTGACGGTCCATACAAATTTTCCGGATTACCGGGACTCATTCTCAAGATCAGCGATGAAGACCAATTCTTTATTTTTGAACTCAGTGGAATGGAAGATTGCTGTGTTCCCTTGTTACAAGCTTATGGACACAATTATGATAAGATAGACAAGAAACGTTATCTTCAAATAGACTATCGTGTATGGACAGAAAATTTTGATCCATCAGGAAATGTCAAATCATTTCGTGTAACAGATGAGCAGGGGAGGGACATTACCGGAATAAAAACACCGTATATACCCATTGAATTGTATTAAGATCTTAACCAATCTCTTCCATTCATGAAGTCATTTATGTTTCTTCATAATAATAGGAGTAATCGATTCCTTTCATGAATACTTCTTGGCTGTTGATCTCACTGGTCAGGGCTCCCTCTATCAGGTTTTTAATTGATGTGCTGTCGGAAGTGCTTTTTACCATAGCGTTCAGGTAGTCGTTTTTGCTTATCTTACTCCAATCCACGCATTTTTTCAGGCGTTTTTTCAGTATCAGATCTATCCAGATGCGGGTGCTGCGCCCATTGCCTTCCATAAATGGATGGGCAACGTTCATTTCTACGTATTTCTCGGCAATTTCATCGAATGTATTCTCGGGCATTTGTTCAATTTGCCGTAAGGTATTGTCCAGATGTTGAGCCATAGCAAATTTAAAACCGCCTTTGGAGATGTTTTTCTGCCTTATCTGTCCGGCAAAATCGTAAAGCCCGCCAAACAGATACGCGTGAATTTGCTGCAATCCTTTAACGGAGCCCACTTCAATGTTGTCAATTAATGAACTTTCAAACAAGGCGTATGCCTTATGTTTGCTTTTTCCGTCAATGGTTTCGTCGCTGTAGGTAAACCAATCTATGAAACGGGTTGCCTGTTTACCTGGGAATTGCCTGGCCAGGGCAATGATACGATTGTAATCCATCATATCTGTAAACCGCTTTTTCCCATCAGGTGCTAGAATTTTCAACTGGTTAGTGGCACTAACCAGTTCACTGTTTTCCTTTTTGAGCTTAGATTTCAAGTATTTCCAATAGTTACGTGTCTTGCTGTAATTGTCCTGGTTGGTAAGAACAGCTACAATGTCAAGAACCGAAAACCACCATTTGTTGTATTCCTCGTCCCAAACGGCACGAACCTCGCGGTCGTTAAAGAAACGGATAGAAACTTTACTCATGCTGTATAATTAAACAAATATACTCATTTGATTTTTATTAATCGATTGGTAGATTTCTTGTTGATTGATTTCTAAAAATCATTATATTTGTAGAAAATCAGAAACGAAATGAATTTTCTGGCATTTAGAAAGGCGTTTTTTGAACACGGATGCTTCAATACGAACCAAATTTATATTCTACAACCGGATTTCAACAGCAACAATCTGACCCGCTGGGTGAAGCAGGGACTGTTGGTTAAGTTGCGTAATGGTTTTTATGCTTTTAGGGAATATCTTGAAAAGCCCGGTTTCTCGCTGTATATATCTAACCGCATTTACAAACCTTCATATATAAGTTTACATACAGCTCTCGCATTTTATGGTATTATTCCGGAAGCAGTAATACAAGTCACAGCTGTGTCAACACTTAAGACGGCTGCCTTTCAAAATGATTTTGGCAACTATTCATACAAAAAGATTCATGAAGGATTTTTTTTTGGCTATGAGTTAAAGCCCATGGAGGATCGTTCAATCCTGTTAGCCTTCCCGGAAAAGGCATTACTGGATTTGTTGTATCTCTATCCATTTTATAATACGGAGGCTGAAATTGAGAATTTACGGCTGGACAATGATTATCTGGCAAATGACTTTAACAAAACACGATTTGACGAATATGCCTGTCGTTTTGAAAGCAAGGCACTGATCAAAAGAGTAAATATTATGAAAAAAGTATACGAATTATGATAGATATTGAGCAGATAAAAGGTTTTTTCCCTGAGGATATAAGGAAAAATATTACTAGTCAAAAATATATGATCAAGGAGTACATGCAGTTGATGATCCTGGATTGGTTATCCACATCGGCCTATGTACAAAAGGTGGTTTTCATAGGAGGGTCAAATCTCAGACTGGTAAAAGGAATTGACCGGTTTTCAGAAGATCTGGATTTTGACTGTGAGGGTTTCTCAAAAGATGATTTTATTAGAATGACCGACGATATTTTGGTTTTCCTTCAACGTTCCGGCTTCCGAGTTGAAACACGCGACCGAAATTTAGAAAAATTGACAGCTTTCAGACGTAGTTACTATTTTCCTGAATTGTTGTTCAATCTTGGATTGTCGGGACACAAAGAGGAGCGTTTTCTAATTAAAGTTGAAAGTCAGGATCAGGGTTTCAAGTACACCCCAAAAGTTGTTTTTATTCGTCGTGCCGGTTTTTTCTTTCCGTTCCCCGTCCCTCCGGAATCGATCCTGTGCGCCATGAAACTGTCGGCTTTACTTACGCGACAGAAAGGACGCGATTTTTATGATGCCATGTTCCTCCTGGGACAAACAGACCCGGATTATCAGTACCTGGCTGAAAAGCATAATATTCACACAAAAGAAGAACTGATAACCGCTTTATTACAAATAGTTGAAAAAACCGACCTTAACAAGAAATACCGTGATGTTGAGCACCTTTTATTCAAGCAATCCAATGCAGAAAAGGTACTGCTATTCCAGGAGTTTGTAAATCAGTTATAGGAATAGGGTTTACACGATGTATCAACATCCGGCTTGTTGAACGCTACAACAGATAATATCCGTTCCAGCATCTACAAAATAAAACATAAAATTGCGGCAAATAGCAGGATTTGATAGTCGGGAGGCGAAACTTTTCCAATATAACTTGCTGAATTAATTTACATTAACCCTGTTTTTACCGAAACTTTTTCTCAGAATATTGACTTTATGGGATTTAATTCATAGAATTGTAAAAAGTTGATAATGCCAACGAAGGGAGAAAAAGTTGACCTGAACACTCCAAAAACAAAATAGGGCAAAAATAAATCAAATCGAAATGAAAAAGTTTGCTATTGTATTATGTTTTTTAGGTTTTATTAGCCTAAATCTTCCTGCACAGAACATTTATATTCGAGGCCATATTCAGGTGATATATATTGGGCCTGATGGAGTTGATCTTATTTGCCATCCCCCATACGATGAAAACTGTTTGACGATAATAACTGATCCCTCATATCCAATAGAAACATATACTGTCTTTAACAAGGAAGGCTTTAAAACGGCTCAACACAAGGTTCAGGTTGTGGGAGTAGCCTTGAATTGTGATGGATTCCCAACAAGAGTTTATCGAATACGAGAGGATGAGGATGCTGAAAAATAGAAAACCCTGTTTTTTGTATTCTATGCGAATCAGATTGAAAATAATTGCTTTACTAAGTATATCATTTACTACAATATGCAAGGGTGAAGAAGTGAAAATTTTCTTTGCTATCAAGCCATCGGATTGCATCTCCTGCATGACACCTATAAAGGACATTCTTGCAGAAATAGAGGAGCAACAGCTTTTAGGGTACGTAACAATGGTCGTAAAAGATATTCCTGAAAAGGCACTCTCCCGTTACTCAAAGGAGGTATTAAAAATACCCGATAGCATAAAGATGGTTTCTTCTGAAGAACTTTTCAGTAAGTACTCCTTTAATAATGCTTCAGCAATTACGATAATTGATAACTCTACCACACCTCTCCAGCGAGTTACCATTCCCCTAGTTTCCTATTTTGCCAATAAAACCTTGTTTGTTGAGCGATTATCCAAAACAAGCGACGCTATTATTACAATAGATAGGGTAAAACTCGAAGAATCGATGAGTGGAATCAGAATGTTATCTATAGCAAACGACTCAGTACTCGTTATAAATGACAAGGTATTCAACACCATTTCATTTTTTTCTATTGAGAGCGGAAAGATCCTCGGTAGTTTGAAATTGGACAGCGCTTGGTACACCGCACCCTATAGCAAGGACACTCTCAAACTCAGGCAGATTTGGGAGAATCAGCATGTACTTGAAAAGGTGTCCTATCCCCAGTACCATTTAAAAGGTGTTTTCTGTCACAATCGAAACAATATAATTTCGGCAACAAGCTATTACCCTTTCAATGAGGATAAAGATTTTTTCATATTACCGAAAAACCTTTTCTTCACACTGGACACGATATTAAGGCCAGTTAGCTGCCATTGGCTTTATATTGATAGGGCAAACCCGCTAGTAAATTTCAATAATGCTGTATTTTTTGACAAAGAGCACTTTGTCACTACGGCCTTTGATGTCGTCAACAACCAACTGACGTTTAATCCCGAGTTCATATACTATTTTAAATCTGAAGGAGATTCATTAGTTTTTGAGAAATCAGCACAAGTTGAGCCGCCTGGCTTTATCAAAGCCGGATATCCCATGAATGGATTTTTATTGAATTATATTTCTGAATATATGGGCAATAAAGCCATTTGGTTCTCATACTACCCAGAGTTCTACGACTTAAATATGGATAAGTGGGTTTCTATAGATTCATGCTATATTGACCCTAAAATGACTACCAACACTTTTATGCAGGACCAGCCCATTGATTTTCAAGTGTTAGGCATATGGAATGAAGGAAACCAGTACAGTATGATTCTACGGCTTGGCCTGCAGGTCTTTTATGCCGTTCAGACAGAAAAGAACGTTACACAAAGCACTCAAATCTATACACTTAAAGAAGGGTGCCAACTTTATATGGCTCGAAAAGGTGAGAATGATTTCATAGGAATTGAGTACGACCCCAAAATGGGGGATTCTGTAATTATCAGATTCACAATCAATAGGGTGCAAACATTTATTCCACCATTTGTCAACTGATTAATTATAAGTTATGGGGAATTTAACCGAAACTTTTTCCCCTGCTGTTGACTTTTAGTGATTTAATTTATAAAATTGCTAAAAAGTTGATTATGAAAATGTTTCTTATATGCTTTGCCTTTTTTCTATTAGCTGGTACTGCTTTGGCCCAGGATAGTACAAGTACTGCAAAAATTGATATAAAGATTGATCCATTGAGGCCAAAATCTCTTATCATCGAAATCGTAACCGCTGAATACGACAATCAGTACGTTTATGTAAACATCCTGAATTTCACTGGTACAGCTTTCATTGAAATCAAAAATACTGCCGGAGCATCTGTTTCCAGAATAAAGGCCGGCATCACCAATGCTGCAACCATTAATATTCCTATAGATAATTTACCATCTGGTGAATATACTATTTTCATTACAGCAGCCTACAGATATTATGGGGTATTCCTGTTATAAGAAAAAAACTTATTCTTCTATCACTTATTATTATTATTTTGCCAATAATGGCTTTAGCCCAACAAGAATATTATTATGCTTTTATGACAACATGCGGAAGAACTGCATGGGTAACAACACATCATGAAATGAGTGCTGAGGAGCAACTATTGTATTACGATCACTATGAACACCTATACTGTGAACTTCAAGTATTTGATCCTGATGCTCCTTAATTAATTGTTAATTATAATATTAAATAATAATTTCACACCAGTGTATTATTAAATTTAATATTTTAATGAAATACAAATTATTTTTCTTTTTTGCATTTCTTTTCCTGTCCTGCCAACAGGTGGCTTCACAGGATACTTTGGGTACATCAACACACCGGTTCCAGTATGCGTGCAAATACAAACGGGATAGCCTTAAGAAAGGTTACCATAACGACTTGTTTTTTCTGGATTGGGGAAACAATACCTCCAGGTTTTACAGCCGGATAGAATACCTGAAAGACTCTGCAAAAACAGCTATGTTGGCAGCGGGAGAAAACGTCTATGTCATTCATGAAGAGCTTAGGGTGTATGGATACGGAAAAAAATACGTTATTGTGAAAACTCCGGAAGAAATTGTGTTTAGCGACCTTCTGGTTACCTCACGTTTTTATTACAAGGAGCCTACTCCCGATTTTCAATGGTCCTTGAAACAGGATACATGCAGTATCTTGGGCTATCCATGTCAAAAAGCGGTATGCCAATACGGAGGAAGGGTGTGGACTGCCTGGTTCACTACCCATATACCCATAAGTGACGGTCCATACAAATTTTCCGGATTGCCGGGACTCATTCTCAAGATCAGCGATGAAGACCAATTCTTTATTTTTGAACTCAGTGGAATGGAAGATTGCCGTGTTCCCTTGTTACAAGCTTATGGACACAATTATGATAAGATAGACAAGAAACGTTATCTTCAAATAGACTATCGTGTGTGGACAGAAAATTTTGATCCATCAGGTAATGTCAAATCATTTCGTGTAACCGATGCACAGGGGCGAGATGTTATCGATGTTAAAATGCCATATATATCCATTGAATTGTATTAAGATGCAATGCATGAGGATTGTTGTAATTGCCTTCGCTTTTTTTTCTTATGGCACTTTGTCCGGTCAGCATTCTCTTACTGTGGAAGGCCGGATAAAAGCGACAGACGGACAGCATCTGGAGGGAGTTATACTTTATCTACAGCAGAAAGAAGAAGGGAAAACAGTCGCTTATACTATCAGTCGTTCCGATGGTTCCTTCACTCTTCGGTTTTCCGGCCGGCCGGATTCATTACAATTAACGGTACGGCACATGGGCTACAAAACGGTATTGCTGGATCTGCCGGATGACCATCCCTCATTTCTGGAGGTTGTTATGGAAGAAGACATAACTCAACTGAAAACAATTCATATAAAGCCGGTGGCTGTAGAACAAAGAGGAGACACCATCCGCTACGATCTGACAACTTTGGCAACCATTGATAACAAGACAATTGGCGATTTGTTAAAAAAACTTCCGGGTATAGAAGTACAGGAAACAGGTGCCATTAGGTACCGGGGCTTGCCAATCAACCGGTTTTATATAGAAAACATGGATCTTATGGGCGGGAGGTATGGGCTGATAACAAAAAATATGGCTGCTGAATATTTTTCAATTGCCGAAATCCTGGAACGTCATCAGCCGGTGAAGGTTCTAAGAGAAGATGTCCGACCTGCCAATGCAGCGATTAATCTTAGATTAAAACAAAAATACAAGTCGCGGTGGATGGCTTCTCTGGATCTGTCCTTAGGAGCAACTCCTTTTCTGTGGTCAGAAAGTGCACTTCTTATGCGGTTTGCCGTTAATTCACAATCTCTTTTTCTTATCAAGGCAGATAATACGGGAAAAAATCTGTTTGAAGAGCTGCAGTTATTCAATCTGCAAAGGATGCAATCTGGATTCTACAGGTATGCAGCCATAAATACACAGGATCCAACGGAAAGAATGTATTTTAGCGTAGGCAGGCCACAGATACCACCCTCAATTGACCATTCTGTTTCCCTCCTTAATACAAGTTACCTGGGAGCTGTCAATCATTTGTCAAAATGGAACGACAATCTGGAGTCCAGATTGAATATCAGTTATATTCATTCACGCGATACAAGCCGGTCTGTGCAGCATACACGTTATTTCATACCCGGACAAGACACCATTACTGTACTGGAAAACAACTACCATCGGAATAAAAAACAGGTATATCAACTGGAACATCAGTTAACCGCAAATACGGAAAAGTACTTTCTGGAAAACAAGCTGTACGGCAAATTGAATTTTTCAGAGGTCAATTCATTCCTGTTCAAAGGAACAAACACCCAACAGCAGTTTCACCTGCCTTACTCCATTGCAGGGAATAATTTTCAATTTATAAAAAAGATGGCAAAAACCACTTTTACTGTTACGTCGGAGACATTTTACAGCAGCAGTAATCAATCTCTGGAAGTAGAAAAGGATCAAGAGTTTACCAGGCAGAAGGTTGATTATAGAATGATGGAAACTTCAAACAGAGTATCTCTGTCAAAACAGATAAAACAGTTCAAATTGATTTCTGAAGCAGGGATTGATTACTCTTTCCAATCTTCCCACACAGCATGGGAAAATCCGGTTCTTGAGACAGACAGCACAATCTCCTTAACTCGTTTTTCAAACATCAAGTGTTTTTTGGGGGTAAATCTGAATTATAAAGCAAACCGCCTGAGCCTTGCCATCCATTTGCCGGCAGGTTGGTCCTATGAGAATTTATGGGGAACAGCCCGGTGGTACTTACGCCCCCTGGTGTTATGTATCTGGGAACCCTCTTCTAAGTGGAGAATACACGTCAGCGGCCACATGAACACCACTCCTGAATATCCTGTTGAAGAAATGGGAACAGGGTACCTGATGCGTAATTACAGGACGTTCTATCTGGCCGATAACAACTTCAGAAAACGGATTTCATCCATGGGATCTGCCGGGATAAGTTACCGGAACGTGGCTTCTTTGTTTTTTGCCAACATAAGTACACAATACTCTTATAACGGAAGCAATCTGTATTCGGGTCAGAATATTTTCCCTGAATACACCATTCATTACAGATTGCCGGGGAACCACGCGTTGCATTTATTCCTGCATACCATTTCTTTTGATAAGAGTTTTCTTACCTTACCCTTGAAAATTAAACTGAATGCAACGGCTACTGAGATAAAAGGCGACATAATCCAGTTCGGGCAGGTGACTTCTTATGACAATTGGTCTTTCAACGGCACTTTTGGAGCTGTCTGTTCTCCAGGAAACAAAGCTGTATTTGGTTTCAGTTATGATATCCAGGTAAGTGGACCTTACATAAATCATGCAAATACACTGGACGTGGCCATTCAGTTAAGCTCAAAATTAAAATTCAAAACAGATGTCAAATGGCTTAATAACCAAATTTCATCATCAGAACGCCGTAATCTCTTCTTTGCCAATCTGAATCTTTCCTATGATTTTAAGAAGTTACACGCTTATATTTCCTGGAATAACCTATTCAATAAATCGACGTACGAAATATCCTACCATAGCCAACTATCCGATATCTCTCTGGCTTATACAATCCGCCCCTCACATGTCTTGTTAGGTGTATCCTTGAACTTTTAACAAACACACGTTTGTCAGGGATTGAGGGGAGGGTGGTAAGTGTAGTTTCCTGTCCCTCCCGACCCAATCCTGTGTGCCATGAAACTTTCGGCTTTACTTACAAGACAAAAAGAACGTGATTTTCGTACCTTTAATTCAAGCAATCCAATGCAGAAAAGGTACTGCTATTCCAGGAGTTTATAAATCAGTTATCAACATCCGGCTTGTTGAAAGCTACAACAGATAATATCCGTTCCATCATCTCCAAAATAAAACAAAAGATACAACAGACTGTGGTCCACCCTGTTTGAACATGATTGCCAACTGGTAAGAGCGCTACGTTTCATTTGCGTAATAAAACATATATTAGTAAAGAGGGCGTTTCATTATCGGGAATTAGTAAGGCTGCAGAAAAATTAGGAACAAGACCATTTTGTTTTATGGATTAAATAAAAAATACTTATTTTTGTTCAATAGATAAAACAAGAACACAGAATGATTAGCAAAGACATATTAAAAACGGTGCTTGCAGATGCACGCGAAGAGGTTACCAAATATAAAGTCATTCCAAGAGAATTCCAGTTTGAAGAGTATGGCAATTATGTACTTACAGGAATTCGCAGGGCTGGTAAATCATTCCTGCTATATCAGCATATGCAGGAGTTGCTGAAGAGCGGCACAGGATGGGACCAAATGCTCTATATCAACTTTGAAGACGAGCGTCTCATAGGTATGGCCGCTTCTGATCTGAATTCATTACTGGAAATTCATTTAGAGCTTTATGGAAAAAAACCAGTTTTATTTTTAGATGAAATACAGAATGTTGAAGGGTGGGAAAAATTTGCACGCAGATTAGCCGATACCGGTCATAAAGTTTACATAACAGGGAGTAATGCCAGGATGCTCAGTAAGGATATTCAAACCACCCTGGGAGGCCGGTTTGTCTCTATAGAGGTGTATCCATATAGTTTCAAAGAGTTTTTAATTGCCAATGGAGTAAGTTATAACGAAAAAATGCATATGTCAACAGAGGCAAAAGCCAGACTCATGAGACAATTCGAGGATTACTTCTTTTTTGGAGGATTTCCGGAAGGAGTTCACTTTGCAGTCAAACGTAATTATCTAACCAGTATATATCAAAAAATTTTTTTAGGCGATATAATAGCTCGTAATACTATTTCAAACAGCTTTGCGCTGCGTGTCATGTTTTATAAAATTGCAGAAAGCGTTGGCCGACCCTTGTCGTTTAACCGGATTGCGAATATTGTTACTGCAACCGGAGCAAAAGTAACCACAAACACGATCATCAATTACATAGAATACGCTAAAGATGCATGGCTCTTACTTTCTATCCAAAATATTGAAGGTAAACTAGTCAATAAAGAGACCAATCCTAAATATTATTTCCTGGATAATGGATTGCTTAACTTGTTTCTGCTGGATGGCAACACAGCCTTGCTTAAAAACCTGGTTGCAGTCAGTCTGATCAGAAAATATGGCAGGGAGGATGCTGTTTTTTATTACCACAAAAATCATGAAGTTGATTTTTATGTTCCGGAAGCGTCATTGGCTATTCAGGTGTGCTACAAGCTTGACAGCAGTCTGAATACTTACAACCGGGAGGTTGACGCTTTGATAAAAATAACTAAAGTACTGGATTGTAAAAAATTAGTCATTGTGACTAAAGACCAGGAACAGACTCTGGAGGTGGATGGCCGCACTATTGAGGTTATTCCCATCTGGAGGTGGCTGACAGCTTAACTGTAGAAAAGGTACTGCTTTTCCATGATTATGAAAACATTTCTCTTTTGCTCAAGCCTTATGGCCAATTTGTGGATCATCTGCGGGAGAAGGAATCATATACAAACCGCAGCAGTACATAGGTGATGAATTAAATTTTGATGCTTTATTTCTTTCGGCGGCTGAAGGAACAATTGTCGTTGCTCCCATAGATGGCGTCATAAAAAATGTTTCAATTATAGCCTGGAACTCACGCTCGTCTTTAAAATACTGGGATATAAAAAAAGAAGCCTCCAAAGAGCGGCATTTTGCATTGTTATTTTCTATTGTTCTTGCAAACATAGTAACTAGTGATCATTTCAGTGTTTTTAAAATAATAATATGAATAAAATTAAGGTTATATTTATTATTCTTTCTTTTGTAGGAAATAGTAGACTTTACATTTACGGTCAGATGACATCAATATCACAAACGGACAGCCTCCTGAAAGAAGTATTTGCTCTGGATCAAAAATACCGTATTCTTTTAGATAGCCTGGCCCAGTCAGGAACCGTTCCCGATATTGAATTATTTTACAAAATAAGCAAACAAGATTCTGTCAATCAATCCATAACATTCCCCATTGTAGATAAAATCATCAAAGGAGAACTTAGCGGACTGACAGAGCAAGCTTACAGAGCATGCTATTATGTAATTCAACATTCAGACGGCACGAGCCAATTGAAATACGCCCCGTTTATCAAATCGCTCTTCAACAAAAAAATAATTTCAAATGAAGAATATATGTGGTTTACAGATCGTTTACATGTCAGGCAGCACAAAGCACAAGTTTATGGATTACAAACATGTAAATTTGAAACAGGTGATTTGATGCTTTATCCAATATATTCCGGATACCGGAAAGCCTGGGCCGAGATCGGAGAAACATTCGATAAAAACATTTGGGCGTCTTTTACCGGGGATTATCTCCCGGTATTTATTGAGGAGAATGAGTTTGTTATTATTATTCACCTCAAAGATCCAGCAAATAACACAAAAGGATTAAAAAATATTGACATCAGAATGAATGGCATAACCATTGGCAGAACAAATGATTATGGGTTTTTTATAAAAAAGATAAAAAAAGAAAATATCCCTGATTACTTATGTTTCAAATCCTGTGACAATGAAATAAAATACCCGATAACAGTATCCGAAGATGAAGATTTCATACATATAGTCTTCGTCTTTCAATAATTCAAGATAGATTATGAAACCTTTCCAGTTTTATAAGCAACTGGATTCCCGCGACTGCGGTGCAACCTGTCTGCGCATGGTAGCGAAATATTACGGATGCCATTGTTCCGCCGCCCGGTTAAGGGATTAGTGCCACACTTCCAGGAGCGGGGTTTCATTACTGGGAATCAGCGATGCAGCGGAGAAAATAGGCTTCAGAACCATTGGTGTAAAGATCACGCACCGTCCAATTCTGTGAAGAAGTTCCTTTGCCCTGCATTATTCATTGGAATCAGAACCATTTTGTGGTTTTATATAAAATAGGAAAACACAAGAAGGATAATCCGGTATTATACCTCCGGCTCCCCCTTATTCAGCAAATGACGGGAGAAGGAAGGGTAGCTAAATATTGTAATTTTGTTGCCCATTTTGAGGGTTTAAAGAGGAAGGTAAAATGTATTTAGTCAACCCTTATAAAATACTTGTTTTCCAACAATCCCAGGAACAGGCTGTAATACCAATCTCCTGTCCATTCTTCTGAATAATGAAACCTCAGGAGCCCATCTTCTGAAAATCCAAAAAAGAACAAAAAAGACCCCCGCTTTCCATCGGATGATCCAATGACGAAGGTTATAATCTGCTGCAGCCATCACTTTATCCTCTCTGTCCTTCTCATGAAAGAGTTAAACCGATTTTTCCAGGAAAGAGAATATGGCTTTATAATATAACATATTATTTTCGAGTCCCTTAAATCCGTGACCCTGTCCTTCGACTTCCAGGAAATCAACCGGTTTTTTCAAATCCAATAATTTTTTGTACATCATACGGGATCCTTCAATATTCACCCTGTTATCGTGGTTGCCGTGAATCAATAATAAAGGTCCGGTAATTTTTTCGGCATGATTTATGGGCGATCTGTCCTGTAATCTTATACTGTCTTTTACCGGATCTCCTGCCTCCAGGAATGTCCAGTCCGGAATATTGGAATGGTTGTGTTCGTAAATGATGTCTGAGAAACCGGCCACAGCAACTCCGAAGCCGAACGGGAACGAGGCCGTGATGCCATTAACGGTGCCGGGGAATGTCATCAGGCGCATGGTCGCGTAACCGCCGTGACTCATCCCGAAAACCCCTATCCTTTCCGGAGGTATGCCTAGTTTTTCCGATATATAACGTGCACAATAGATGATATCCACGATCTCGTTTCCTCCCAGGTCTTTATCGTTCAATGCGGCAAAATCCCTTCCAAATCCGCTGGATCCGCGGGGTGAAGGACTCAACACATAAATCCCGGCTTCCGTGAAGATCTGATGTTCCATGTCGTATGTATTTGATCCGCCATAGAAAGACTGGATCATAACCATACTTTTATCTCCCTCGAGCGGTTTTTTCGGGGTCAGAAGATAAGCATGCAAATCACGGTCGAAAGAAGGAATGGTAAGGCGTTCGATTGTAGATGTTATCATCTCTTCTTTTTTTATTCCGGGAAGGTCCACTACAATCTCCCTGTTTATTTCATTGCCGGAAACAGAAACGGACCATAGCTGAAAAACAATGTCCACGGCACCGGCATAGAGATATACCCTGTCATTGTTCTTTCCTGCAAAACGCAGTTCTGCCGGGTATGTTTCCTCACAAAGAACCTGTCCCGTAGCAGGGTCCAACAGCAGCATCTTTGTTCCCGTGGGTGCGTTTTGAACGGCCAATAATTTTCTTTGTCCATCGCAGTCTATCCATTCAACTTTTGTATCTGTTTCAAAACGGGTGATTTGCGTGATCTGTTTATTTTTAATGTTATATGAATAAACATTCGGATAACCGGTCTGGTCGCTCAGAAAAAAACCCGAATCGGACGAATACCAGTCCGGTATCGCTTCCGTTCCGTCCAGGCTCGCCTGTAATAATGTGTCGGTCAAGATCTTTAATGAGCGGTCTTCAAAGTTGACATATCCGATATTAGAAAATGTTCTGTCAGCATTTTTCAACACACTAAGCAAAACCCCTTTTTCGTCTGGTTGCCAGGCTATCTCTGTCCAGGTCATTCTGAAAGCAGGGGTATCGCGGTAAACGACGGTTTCCTTCAAGGTCTGCAGGTCCAGTATACGAAGTTCATCCAAACGGTTTTCATTCTGGCCGAGCCGGGCAACATAGGCGACTTTAGTGCCTGCGGGATTAAATCCCCACCCGTAAATATAAGGAACGTCGGTCAGCTTTTCCGTCGCTCCCGTCTGAAGGTTCAGTCTCCAGATATTAATAATTTCATCGTTCTTTTCATCTCCTATCCAATAGAGACAGCTGTCCGTATTGTTGTGCCTGTGATTCCAGAAGTTACGTTTTGAGAAATCAATATTGGAAAGGCACACTCCGGCATCCAGATCATTTGCCGATGTCAGGTCCAGCATCAAAAGTGAGTTAACAGTATCTGTTTTTAAATAAAACAATTTGCTGCAATCTTCGCTTAAACTGAAAGAATAGGGTTGATAAGGAAAATCTGTCAGGAAAGCTTTAATGTTGATTTCACGGCCCTGAAAATGAACGATTCCTTCAGCCCGGTTTTGCCGGCACGAAGAAAGAGGGAGCACACATAAAAGTGCTCCCGCAATCAGTAAGGTATTAATATGTTTCATTATGTTCAATTATTTCCAGTAGTCGTTCTGATCGTTTTCGGTCAGGGCTGTATTATATAGCATTTCGTTGTTGGGTAAGGGGAACATAAAACGGGGGCTGTCTGCGGGAAGGTCAAGAGCCACCCATTGCTCGGGGTAAGTGGAACGAACCAGGGGCTGACGTAACCGTTTAATGTCAAACAGGCGGTGTCCTTCTCCATACAATTCTTTTCTCCTTTCCAGATATATCTTGTTCAGGGTTCCCTCGGTAGGCGTTGCTCCCCGTTTGAGTTGTAAGGCGTTCAGAACATTTTTGGCTGCGGCGGCATTACCGAGATTTGCCTCGGCCTCGGCTTTTATTAAATACGCCTCGGCAATACGGGCCATGGGGAATTCCGCATCGCCCATCATGGTACGGTGTCCGAATTTTGAAGTAAAAAAGCCGTCCTCCTCATTTACATAAAACGGGAACCGTTTCCTGACATCATTATTGTCAAATAGTTGGATAAATGCCTTTGTTGCCCGAATGGTTCCGTAACCATCCCAGATTTCATTTCCAAGATTAAAAACGTCACCGGCTTCAACCTGACCGCCATATTCTATTCCCTCCATGCTCTCGGCAAACCAATAAAATGATGGGATAGAAGCATAAATATTGCAATTGGAAGGAATAAAATTAAAATACCACAACCATTCGCTGTTATGATCTTTAAACCCCGAAGCCCATTGTTCTTTGCTCATAAGATTAGAACCGTCGAATACGTTTCCGGCCGCAGCTTCGGCATATTTTCTGGCATTGCTGAAATCATTCATGTCCAGATAGGCACGTGCAAGCAATAAGGCGGCACTCTGCTTTGTAATATAATCCGTACTCGAATTCGAAATATTATCGTACGCAAAAGACAGATCGGAAATTATTTGTGAATACACCTGGGCAACAGTTGCTCTGGGCAAATGTTCTGAAGTGGCCGTTGCAGGTTCTGTTCGTAAGATCACTCCGGGTCCGTCGGGTTTGTAGTTATACGCACCGGCAAATAATCTGACCAGCCAGTGGTAACAATACCCCCTGATCGCATGGGACTGTGCCAGCAGTTCCATCCTTTCAGATGTTTCGGGCAGCAAATCGGCATGTCCAATGATTGAATTGACACAATCTATTGCCTTATAGTTAATAGGCCAGATATAATTGGCATAACCCGTCCACCAGGGGCTTGACACCGGTGACTGGGCATACATATAAGAATATTGATTCCAGTTATAGGTAGGCCATCCGTATGCACCGCTTGTAACGGTCAGGTCTTCACCCATAACATCGGCCGCAATATAACTCAGCGTATGATTTTGATAATGCCCCACATAAGAATATGCGGCGTTAAGTACCGTCTGGGCAGCTTCCACTGAAGAAAAGGCCTGTTCGTCCGATACCGAGGTTGAAGGTTGAAGATTCAGAAAATCTTTTCCGCACGAATTCAAACCAAGTACGGCAAAAACCGCAAGGAGTATATATAATCTTGTTTTCATCATCGTGTTATATTAAAATGTAACATTCAATCCAATGGTAATAGTTCTGGAAATCGGCAAAGTGGGATCTTCACTGAATCCTCCTATTCCGTAAATATCCAGATCGTCATATCCCTTCCAATCGTCTTTAAACCAGGTATACAAGTTGTCTGCATTTACAAATACTCTGGCTCCTGCCAGGAATCCCAGTTTGTTAACCGCAGAAGAAGGCAGTGTGTAGGAGAGGCTTACATTCTTCAGCTTAATATACGTAGCATCGTACAGGAAGCGGGAAGAAGCAGAGTTGGATAAATTGGAATTCGAGTTGGAGTATTTTGGAATATTGGTTTTGGTGTTCGTCGGGGTCCATGCGTTCAGAGCGTCTTTATGCAATTGTGAACCGGCGCTGTTCCCTTCATGGAGCACCGTAGCATATAATCCGTCGTAAACCAGTCCGCCTACGCTGTAAAAAAGAAATACCGACAAATTAAACCCTTTCCAGGAAACCGAATTGGTCAGCCCTCCGTAAAAATCGGGAGTAGCCCTGCCTTGGAACTCATTGGTCGCAGAGGAATAGTCGCTTGTGGTACCATTGTCTTTTACCCATAAAGGACTTCCCGTCGCAGGGTCTACACCGGCCCAGGTAGGCATATAGAATTCATATTGGCTGTATCCGATCTTCCATATTTTTTTCTCAAGGTCCATTGGCAGGTCGTCATCTCCGGCAAGATTTAAAATTTTATCACGCGATCCGGAAATATTGAACTGCAGATTCCAGTTCCATTCCTTTCCCCTGATAATATTGGCACTTAACTCAAATTCAAGACCGGCATTCTGTACTTTGGCCATATTCATCATTATGGATTTGAAGCCGGTAGATGTAGGCAGGGGAAACTCATACAACAAATCTTTGGATGTTTTATGGAAATATTCCAACGATCCGTACAGGCGATTGCTCAGGAAAGCGAAATCGACGCCCAAATTGAGCATAGCCTGTTTTTCCCAACCCAATCCGGGATTTGACAATTGGGTATGTGCAAATCCGGAAGCATTGGCATAATTGTAATCGGCACTGGCAGACCATAACCCTAAAGACTGATACCTTCCTAATCCGCGGTTATTGCCAGAAGTGCCGTAGCTGGCTCTTACCTTTAAGGTGTTGATCCAATGAACATTCTTAATGAAGTTTTCCTGATCGAGACGCCAGGAGCCACCTGCGCTCCAGAAATTACCCCATTTGTTATCAGATCCGAACACAGACGATCCGTCACGACGGAACGACCCGGACACAAAGTATTTACCGGCATAGTCGTACTCCGCGCGGGCAATATATGAAATCAGGCTTTCCTGGGTTGTGTATGACGATGGTGACAAAGCCGAGGCGGCAGCATCCAGCTCGGTCATAAAATTAAACGCAAAACCGGTTCCCTGCGCCAGAGCATATTCCCGTTTGCTCTTCCATACTTCATAGCCCAGCATGGTTGATACATGGTGATTGTCTGCAAACGTTGTTTCATAATTCAGCGTGTTGGTGGAAGTATACATCAGGTCGTGAGTCTGGTGCCTTTCGGAACGTCCGCCATAAGCCGGACCGTTCCCGTGTTCCTTGTTCCAGAATATGATCTCGTACAACGATACATAATCCGGAGAGAAAGTGGATTTAAAGGTCAACCCTTTGGTGAATTCCACCTGGGCGTAAAACGAAGCCAGGAAACGATACGTTTTTGTCAGCCAGATATCCATATGCGGGATGGCCACCGGGTTAAAATCTTTTGATACCGGATTGAGCCAGTTGAATTGTTTATTGCCTTCCTCATCTAAAATATAATTTCCCTGGGCATCGGTCAGATATACCGGAACGCCGCTGGGAAATTTTAAAGCGTTATATAAAGGAGAGGCGCCCGCACCGCTGGCAACTTCTGTGTTCTGTTCCGAATAGGAGAATGTCGTATTCAATCCGGCTTTCAGCCATTTTTTAATGCGTGCATCAATGTTTGCCTTTCCCGAATACCTTTTGTAGTTGGCGGCAGGGGTAGTACCATCCTGATTGTAATAACCTCCCGATACATAATAGGAAACAGCATCGGTTCCTCCGGAGAAGCTCAGGTTATAATCCTGGGTAAGTGCCGGATTGAACACCTCGTCCTGCCAGTCGGTATCTACAATCGTACGAGCTCCCAAAACCAGTTTGCCATCGGCACCAAAAGGCTGTGCCATGTTGAACGGATTAAAGGTGATAAGCCCCTGTGTCTGGGCATTGGCCCATAGAGCGGCATCGGCAGCACTGTGGCCGGCAGCCATTCTTGTATTATAATAATCTGTGAAGACTACTTGATAATATTCGGCAGAGTTCATAAGATCAAACGTCCTGGGGACACTGGCCACGCCCAGTTGAGCGTTAAAAGACAATTTACCTTCTCCCTGTTTTCCGCTCTTTGTTGTAATGATCACTACGCCGTTTGCAGCGCGTGAACCGTATAGCGAAGCGGCGGCTGCATCTTTTAGTACCGTAACCGATTCAATATCCTGCGGATTCAGAGAAGAAAGAATACTCGAAGTAGAATAGGCACGGTCTGCTGCTACCGAATAATCGGCAGAGGTAGTAGCCACACCGTCTATTACATATAAAGGCTCGTTGGATCCGTGTAGTGAACCGGTGCCCCTTATCCTGTAAGTGGTAGAGGCCCCGGGTTGTCCCGATGCGGCAGCCACTTGCAGTCCGGCCACTTTACCTTGCAACGATTTTTCAAACGAAGCGGAAGGATTGGCGGTTATTTCCTGCGAATGAACCACGGCAGCCGATCCCGAGAAGGAAGATTTTTTTGCAACGCCATAGGCAACTACCATAACTTCATCGAGCGGGGTGGCTGCAGAAATCATCTTTACGTCAACTACCACCCGGTCGCTCACCTCCACTTCAACGGATTGATAGCCTAAGAAGCTGAAAATAAGGACGTCGTCCGGTCTTACAAAAATGGTATATGCTCCGTTAAAATCTGTTGTGGCATTGTTCGTGGTGCCTTTTACTATTATTGTGGCCCCCACAATTGGGCTGTCTGTTTCGTCCGTGACCACCCCGCGGATCATACGCTGATTGCTCTGTTGTGAGAAGGCTTGCTGTTTCTCGCCAGACGCATCATCGGATTTCTTATAAATCACAATAATTTTTCCTTTAATAGAGTATTTCAGTGTACTGTCCAGAATGGTTTCAAGAACTGTCGCAACAGATGCATTATTAAAAGAAGCTGTTACAGCAGGGCTTGCATTCACGTCAACAGTTTCGTACATAATTGACATCCCCGACTGTTTTTCAACCTCTTTAAGAACAGTCTTCAAAGGAGTGTTGTTAAACACTTTTGTTACCGTTTGTCCATAAGACAAAAATCCCGACAATACACATATTGTGGAGATCAGAAGTCTTTTGCGCATTAGGTTTCGTTTCATAGATGTATTATTTAAATGTTATGGTTAATGTTCTTCCGTCTCGTTCAATGGCCATAGGAATAATCAATGATAAAGCATTCAGCACATCGGTGATCGTTTCTCCGTTATTTAGAGATATGTTCAGGACTTTATCGGTCTTTCGTTCCGATGTGAAAATAATATCAACGTCATATTGACGGGACAATCTTCTGAATAACTCATCGAAAGTAATGGAATCATACTCTATCCTCCCTTCTGTCCAGGATATGAACTGTTTAGCATAGGTAGAATAAATGGATTTTGCATTCAGGGACAAATCATACGTGACTACGTCATTAGGATGCATTAGCAATCCGGGCTCATCATCACCAAATTGTAGCAGGCCTTCAAGTAAGGCAGCTGTCAGTACTTGTTCCTCGGGATAGGCTGTAACGTTGAATTTTGTGCCCTTAACCAAAAGGGGGTAATCTTTTGCATATACGACAAAAGGAATATTCTCTTTCTTTTTTACTTCAAAATAAGCTTCCCCCGACAAATTGACTGTTCTGGTTTTTTTATTATAATCAGTTGGACAAATGAATGTTGTGGCTGCATTAAGCCAAACCACCGTTCCATCTGGCAATGTTACTTTGCTTCTCTCGGCACAATGGGTTTCAAAAATAAACGATGCCTCCTGGCTTTTTCCCGAAAACGTTCTATAGATGCTTACCGAAAAGAAAATAATCAGAAAAACTGCCGCTACCGCTGCAATACGATGCCATATTCTTTTCCTGTATTCTGTATTAGCTTGTATGTTAATCCTGTATTTAAGTCTTTCCCATAACAACAGCATGTTTTCTTGAGGCTGGTGGCTGGCTATCCATTCCCGTTCCCAGTTTCTGAATAAAATCAGATTTCTATGATTCTCATTTACAAATCCAAAAAGAATTCGTTCATCATCTTTTGAAATAGATCCTTCAAAATAATCAACTGCCAAATGATGAATATCTTTGTTGACTGATTCCATAACACTATTATGCTTGTTTATTAAAACAACGATTCGTTGTTTTACCTAACCTTAATCAGATAAAAAATACTTTTTCAGTGTTTTAATAAGCAGACAGCAACCAGCTCAGAACAACAATACTGCAGACAAAGGGATATTTTTTTTCAAAATGAATGCTAAATGCGATAAGAGCCCTCCGTATATGTTTTTCGACCGCTGTCAAAGAAATATCCAAACGGGAAGCAATATCTTTATTTTTTAAACCTTCAAAACGACTTAATAAAAAAACCTGCCGGCAACGTTTTGGAAGTTTGTCAATAACAATTTGAATTTGTTTTTCAAGTTCTTCGTAAAGAATGGGAGTGTTAGGCTCCATGTTAAAATCGTAATGATAAACCCGTTCCTCTCCGACATCATCATGTATGTATTTTAAATGCTGCAACTTGACTACATTCAGATGCTTGAGATGATTCAGGCAGGCATTCCGGACCATGGTAAAAAGCAGTGGTTTCACTGCCAGAAATTCGAATTTATCTATTCTTTCCCAAAGATGCATGAAACAATCCTGTACAATATCCTGGGCAATATCACGGTTGGAAACAAAACGCATTGCGTAATTGATCAATCGGGGAGAATAATTCAGAAAACTTTCCTTCAGTATTTGTTCTTTATCCTTAGTATCGAATAACATGCCTTAATGATGCTGATTTTAGTACAAAGTTAAGCGATTTCTTTTTTGATATTGTTTTAAATTTATCTAAAATCTAACATGTTGATTCATCGACGAGTAAATATTATTTTTCTGTTCATAGTGATGTGCACGGGACCTTTTACCTTATGGCCTCATGGTCTCAGGAGAATGTGTCGTATTACATTATCTCAGGAACGGTCATAAATTCTCCGGGTATGCCTGTATCAGGGGCTACGTATATTAGTGCTAGTGCTGCAATTTGTTTAGGGTGTTAGAGAGCTTTTTAATTTCATTTGGTGGACATTGGACAGTATTGAAAGATCAATGGCGTTTTGCTTTTTTCGTTTTACCTTTGAACCGTTCTTTGATGGGGTATTTTTCAATTAATATATACGCCAGATGTATAGAATTTATTTCTATCCAATACGGATGTCAGCTGAGCAAAAACGTATGGATTCAGTTACAATTTTAGCAGCGTCCCGTAAGTCTGCGGCCAATCTTACCTTCATTCCCGAATTTTCTATAAAACTCCTTGCCTCAATAGCATTGTTTCCTTTAAGTCGGAGTATTACAGGTAGATCAATGTCCCCAATCTTTCTATAAGCTTCCACAATACCACTGGCCACCCTGTCGCACCGTACAATACCTCCGAATATGTTGATTAAAATTGCCCTTACATTTTTATCGGCCAGTATGATGCGAAACGCCTGCTCTATGCTCGCGGGATTTGCAGCTCCTCCCACGTCAAGAAAGTTTGCCGGTTCTCCGCCCGATAATTTAATGATATCCATTGTGGCCATTGCCAGGCCGGCACCGTTCACCATGCATCCCACGTTCCCATTTAGTTTAACATAGTTCAATCTGTGTTCCTTTGCTTGTTTTTCGATAGGATCCGTTTCTATTTCATTGGCCAAATCCTGAAATTCCGGATGACGTATAAGGGAATTATCATCTATGGTCATTTTGGTGTCCACTGCTAAAACCCTCTCATCGGATGTAATAAGCAACGGATTAATTTCCAGCAAAGTAGCATCGCTTTGTACGTACGCGTTGTATAATGATTTAAGAAACAGCTCAAATTTGCTTATTATCTGCCCTGAAAGGCCCAGATTGTATGCAATTTTACGGCATTGGAATTTTAGCAAGCCACTTTCCGGCGAAATGATTTCATAAAAAATACTATCAGGCCTTTTCCTGGCGGTTTGTTCGATATCCATTCCTCCCCCAGGGGAATACATAATAATATTCTGCGAAGTTGCCCTGTTCATTAAAATACTCAGGTACAATTCACGGATGGGCATTTTACCCTTGTTGTAAACAAACTCCTCTATCAGCACTTTGTTAACAAGAATGCCTTCCGGTGGGGTTTGAGGGGTAATTAGCTTCATCCCCAATATCTGTGAAACCCTGGCTTCCAGATCATCGAGCGAATCGGCGATCTTTATTCCTCCTGCTTTTCCGCGTCCACCTGCCAATATCTGAGCTTTTACCACCCATTTTTCAGGACTGGCGTTTTTTTGTATTTTTTTGGCCGAGGCTAAGGCTTCTTCTGCAGACGTGGCTGTAAATCCATGGGGTGTCGGGACCTCGTATTTTTTCAATATTTGCTTCGCCTGATATTCAAATAAATTCATTATATTCCTTTTACTTACTGTTTATTTATACATCGATTCTTCATTAAGGATTGCATAAGCAACCCTATTGTTGCAGGATTTTCGCTCACCTCTATGCCACAACTTTTCAGAACAGATATCTTGGCGTCTGCGGTATCCTCAACGCCACCTACAATGGCTCCTGCATGACCCATTGTTCGGCCTTTAGGGGCTGTTTTCCCGGCAATAAATGCGACTACAGGCTTTTGGTTGTTTTTAGCATACCATTTTGCAGCATAAGTTTCCATTGAACCACCAATCTCGCCAAGCATAACTATGCCATAAGTATCGTCGTCGTACATAAATAATTCAAGGACTTCTTTCATGGTAGTACCCATAACCGGGTCGCCTCCAATACCTACGCAGGTAGATTGACCCAACCCCAGGGCGGTTAGCTGGGCAACGGCCTCGTAACACAGGGTTCCGGAACGGGATATTACACCAACATGTCCTTTTTTATGAATAAATCCGGGCATAATGCCGACTTTTGCTTCACCCGGAGTTATAATGCCCGGGCAGTTAGGTCCCACTAAGCGAACCCCTTTTTGGTTAACATATCTTTTTACCTTAACCATATCCTGAACCGGAATTCCTTCGGTAATACAAATAATGAGAGGAATTCCGGCATCGGCAGCTTCCATGATTGCATCGGCAGCATAGAGTGGGGGAACAAAAATTACGGAGGTATCTGCACCTGTTTCCATCACCGCACACTCAACAGTATCAAAAACAGGCAATCCAAGGTGAACTGTTCCGCCCTTGCCAGGGGAAACACCTCCTGCAACGGGACTCCCATACTCAATCATTTGATGGGTATGAAAACTTCCCTCTTTGCCGGTAAACCCCTGGACAATGATTCGTGAATTTTTACTTACTAAAATGCTCATAAAACTTTTAAATAAATAATTTAGTAAAAGCCTCTTTATGAACTTTAGCAATGCTTTTAAGAAAATAAACAGAAAATGGCCTTCCCACCAAGTGAAAAGGGTTGATAATCTGACATGACTTTTTTCGCGAAAGCATTGTCAAACCAACAAAGGCAGGTCTCCTGGCTTGCACCATTTTTATCGTCCTTCCCAACCGCCAGTCGGTGGTCAGTGGATATGAATGATAAAAACAATCGCGGTGCTTACAGTTGCGCGACAGCTCGTGATTCTCACACGATTCCCTATTATTTCTTCACCTGACAAAACGTCCAGGAGTAAGAAACCTTAAAGGTTGAATTAAAGTTTAAAGAACTTTGCGGGAGCAAATTTAGAACTTTAATCTTGTTTTATCAATTATTTCTCTCTTTGATTTCTCCCGGTTATACCCTTTCGAGCAATAAATCTAAAACTTTTAATAAATCGGTCTCGTTTTGCAAATTTATTTTATTCACCTTCAGAAAATTGTTTATTTTTTTCTTTTTTTCAGAAAACAACTTCTTTAAAGAAGTTGTATTTGAAAAATACCTGCGTCCCCCTTTGAGAATATAATACAGCCGTTTAATTTTAAAGGTAAATTCTCCAACTGGAATGATTGGATGAGATATATTCCCTGTAGTAATTGATAATAACGATTGGGCAGAAGAGGTGTTTGATTTTCCCCCGAAAGCTGTCTCTATCTGATAATTTGAAATCTCTGTTTTTACAATACAGATAACAGCGATTCCTTCTTTTTCATAAATAATTCTGCCATAAGTATTTTCTGCCGGCACCCAGGTATTACCAGATTCATAGAATAATCTTATTTCCTCCTGATTACTTATTTGCAATACTTCTCCGGTTCTATCAATGAATAGCAATTTCCCGGTTATTAAATTTATGTTTATTCTGGAGCTTGCGGTAGTTCCATTTTTAAAAACAATTTTAACGGGCATATACTCATCAAATGCATACAGAAACCTTGTAGGCAAGGCATTATCTAAAACAGCCTCGCCCCTTGTTTTAATGACAATAAGCTCATTCCCTAAAGTGGTATCAACATGGATAATCTCAACTTGAGAAAACAAGCAACTAAATGATAATAAATGAAAAAAAATTACCAATATTGGTTTTTTCATTGGAAATACTGAAACTGTTTACTAAAATGGCATCCTCTGTCTCTTTGCAGAACAACTTATTTGTATTAATCATAAAGATCTTTTCTTGAAAGAAGCGAGTCTTGATTTGCAAGATTGTATAGAACTATTGCAGTAACAACGGCAGTGTGATCCATATAGCAGGGTATACTCATGTTATATGTATCCCTTTCGGTATGCCAGATTTCATTGTAATTAAAATCATATCCTTCCGGATCTCCCGTCCCAAATGTTATTACCGGAACACCTTTTCTGGCAAAACAAGCGTGGTCAGAACCGCCTCCTTTAGGGAAAGGCCCATTTTTTATTTTAAGTGTAAAAGGGAATTTTGGATTAATTCTATTTAGATCAGCTGTCGCTTTTTTAAAGTCTTCATACATTGCTGGTGTCACTGTCAAGCTGTTTGCAACAGTCGGACCACCGTCTCTGTTAAAATAATTTGAAATTTTGTTCAACTTATCTTCATTGTTATTAACCCAATGACTTGAACCTAACAAACCGAACTCCTCTCCAGCCCACAGGCAAAAAAGGATGGTTCTTTTTGGTTTTCCTCCAGCTTTTATGATCAATCTTGCAGCTTCAAGGTTAGGTGCGACTCCTGTTCCACAATCAACAGCACCTGTTGCCACATCAAATGCGTCTAAATGACCGCCTGACATGACATACTCATCAGGATATTTTGTTCCCCTGATAATTCCGATTACATTATGATATTTTATGGGGCCTGGTTTAAAATGATTTCTTATATCAAACTCCAGCTCAAAATATTGTCTCTCAATCACTTTTTGTTTAATGATTTTGTATTGATGTTCGTTAAGTTTAATATCCGGACATGTTGGTAAATTATCAAAATCCATCTTCCAGACATTCTTATCATATAATGCGGCAATAGGGATCTTGGAAGATTGTATTATACCCAAAATACCCGCTTCTCTCATTTCTTTATAGAATAGAGCAGGAGAATCTTTGAATTCCTTTAGTTTTGGTTTTTCATTCGTCGGTCTTGCCCTGTATTCACGTACTATTGAGTCGTTATATTTAACAGCTTGCTCATTAAATTTTATAATTTCAGTTCTCAAGCTATCGGCTCGCTCTGAATAATCTATGGGGAATCCCCTGTTTTCACCGGTAATAAGAACCCAGGCTCCTTTTAATTTTCCTTTCATTCTCTCAAACTGAGCTCGTGTTTTAGGTTCCAATACAACATGACCTCTTTGTACACCTTTAGTCCCTGAAGTATAAGAGGGTGTGGCAAAGTGAAGAGTCATACCGTCTTCATGTAACATTTTACCAAACCATGGTCCTCTGTTGAAACCTACGGGAATTTCCCCTACTTCAGCAACTTCAACTTCCAGTCCCCATTTTTGAAAAAGACTTGCGGCCCAGAATGTTGCATTTGTATAGGCATCTGAACCAAGCAATCTTCCACCTATTCTGTTGCTCAATACATCCAGGTGTTCCATTGTTTGATTATCTGTTGTTCCAATCTCAATTATTTTATTAATTACAACACTCTTTTTTTGAGCATTAAGGGTAAATGAAGTGACAAAAAGCAACAGGAGAGATAATAAATATTTACTTTTCATTGTAGGGGAATTTTAAAACTGGGCCTCTAAAATCTCTTCAACTTCTACAAGGCTTCCATTACTTTTCTTGAATCTGTAAAAGAGATAAAATGTCTCATAATCCCAATCGTAATAACTTTCCTTATTGGGGTTTAGTTCTAGAGACGAGGGTGAATTATAAGAGCCCTCATCGGTGATCTTAATAAGTTCCACGCCCCATTTATTTTTATTATCACCAGGAATAATTTTCAAATTAAAAAATTTATTGTTGAATGAAGAACCGGCTATTGTCCCATTTGTAATCATTTGTAATTTAATGATATCTTTTGCTATAGATATGGGTGCCTTATTAACTTGATATGAATTATTTCTTCCTGTTCCTTTATCCAAAATTGACAATTTGCTTACATAAGGCCACTCGTAATCATTTTTGATTTCTACTTTTAATAACAACACGCTCTTATCAGGATGCGGCTGATATTTTGAAGAAGAGGTTATCCTGACAGGTAAGTAATAGATTTTTTGAAAATCAAGCTTGTTGCTGATTATTGAAATATAAAGCTGTGTTGTTGTTTTCTCCTTCTCGATATTCACTATATCTGATTCAATCTTGTATGCATCACTCTGCATCAATAATTGTGAAGCATTTAGAAATGTTGGATCGACCGCTACTTTCAACTCATAATCTGAGTTTAAGGGAACTCCATCCGCTTTAATAATGTAAGAATACTTCTTCGCTTTTTCTTGATACAATTCTCTTATTCCAACCGGATTTAGTCCCGACTTGTTAATCCAGAAATAAAAATTGGGGTTGTCAATTACTATTCCAAATAGTGATGAAATCATTTTTGAAGATTCGTGGATTTCGTAAGTGGAAGTATTCTCAAGACGAATAGGTATAACATATTTTAACTCGTTTACAGACAAACCTCTTTCAATGAGTCGGTTCACAAAGATTTTGATAGGTATATTGCCAGCTATTTCTCCTTTTTGTATTTGTACTGTTTCCGATTCAATTCTATAGCAATCAGATGGCAGCTCTTCTATCAACCCCGAGAATTCCTGAGTGATATCATTATTATATTCAATAATTAAAGACGGGTCAATTTTATAATTAATTTTCACATCGCTTTCTACTCCTTTGATCATGCCAGAGCAGTATACTTGCAAATTGAGATTATATTCCCCTCCTTCTAAAGCCCATGCTTTGTTTATCGATAATCCATTTGAAGGTATGAATATTTTGGGAGAAGGGTGATTTACCAGGCCCTCTCCCTTATTGCATGACAAAAATGTTACTCCAATTATTAAAGAGAATATTAATTTACTTGCTTTCATATCTCATTATTTTACCAACCCTTATTTTGTTTTAATTTACCCTCATATTTAACTATTTCACTATGAGGAATAGGCCACCAATACATATTGTCCGCCCAAACCCTGTCTGCTACTTTTACGACATTGTATTTAAATCCTGTTGGTCTGTTAAACGAGTCAAATCCTGTAGGCGTAATATCAATTCCATGAATTTGCCTGCTCAGTTTTTCGCCCTCTTTCCATCTTCTTAGATCAAAGAAACGATGACCTTCAAAGCACAATTCAACGCATCTTTCGTGCTTAATAATATTTCTCAATTCATCTTTACTTAATCCTTTATTAATTAGCGGCATATTAACCCTTGCTCTTATGAGATTTAGCGCATCTACGGCACAGGAAGGACCCACCCTGAGTTCTCCGTCCGGATCACAACCTTCAGGGCCATATACTTCATTCATTGCCTCTGCATAATTTAACAGAAGCTCGGCAAAACGGAATTCGATCTTTACTCTGGAAAGGGTCGAGTAGTATCCAGATTTATACTGATAAAAATTTTCATTTAAACCTTTTCTGAAGTAGTAACCCGTTTTTGTTGTATTTGGATCTAATTTGTCTCTATGTATACCTCCTTCATAAGTGTCAATTTTATACCTAAGTGAACTGTTTATTCCCCAAACTGCGCCATTATATAATATAGATGAATAAAATCTGGGATCTCTGTTTAGGTATGGGTTTTCAGCGTGAGAAGGATTGTTCCAATCAAATTTCTCTGCGAGTGCATTTGATTTCCCAAAATCTTTAACCACTTCAAATTCGTCAACGATTTCTTGTGTGGGATTAGTATACCCGTAACACCCTTCAATACCGGTTGGCAAATTAAGGTATTCATTATAGTTGCTGTGCCATGATTGGGTCCCCCAGATATATTCTGTTTGCCCAAGACCCATCAAAAGAAAGACTTGATGACCATAGGTGTTGTTTGTAGCAAACGGAGCGGTAAACCTTGTTACAGGCATCAATTTATAAAAATGATTATCATTAATGGCCTCTCTTGCAGCACTGATTGCATCTTTCCATCTGTTTACATCGCCTGTTTGATTTGCAGCAATGCCAAATGATTCAAAATCTCCTTGATAAAGAGGGCTGGCATAATATAGTGTAACCCTTGATTTGAGTGCTTGTGCAGCAGTTTTATTTGGTCTGTGCCAATTATTGTCATCCCACAATAAAGGCAAATCTGCAATAGCCTTGTCACAGTCATTAATTATCTGATTATAACACTCTTCCATAGTATTTCTTGGAAGAAATATATCATCATTTAAGGATAAGCTGTTTGTTATTATTGGATAAGGACCATATCTCTTTAGCAGGTCAAATTGGAAGAAAGCCCTTAAAAAATAAGCCTGTGCTTTGTAATACGTTCTGTCATGACTTCTTGCAGGATTGCTTATATCATCTATAAGTACTGAATTGTCAACGTTTTCAAGAAAAATATTCGCTATACGTATAGCAATGTACGAGTTGCTCCAGTGAGATCTGTAATTTCCCCCTGAATAAGGACCCGATCCGCTGAAATAAAATAAAGGCACATTATTGGGACTCCATGTTCCATTTACAAAATTGTGAACAGCTCCCGCCGAGTTCGAATGCATAGCTTCATCACATGCACTGGCTAACATGCCATAATCCTCGATGTCATTGTATCTGTGCGTGAACAAATTACGGGCATATATCCTATCCAGAAAACCTTTTGTATAGTCATAGAAGTTCCAAACATCAGAGGGCTGTCGTGCGCCATCCGGAGGCCAGGGCATCAGATAGTCACGCTTACATGAAATATTTAAGATTAACAATGCTGATAAAGCAATTAACAATTGCACAGTCTTTTTTATGTTATTTTTCATATCTTATCAGAATCTAAAGTTTAATCCAATGTTAAAAATTTTAATTTGTGGATATTGAGTTACTCCCGCAGAGGGACTCTCAGGGTCAAAATCTTTAATATTATCAATGGTGAGGAGGTTATAGGCATTAAGATAAATTCTTAATCCGTCAACACCAGATTTTCCAAGTATCTTTTCCGGAATATTGTATCCTATTTCTAGGTTTTTTAATCTCAGATAGCTGGCATTTTTTAGCCAAAATGTAGAAAGACGCCAATTGTTATTATTTGCCAAAGTAGTTAACCTGGGATACGTGGCACTTGACCAGCTTGCTTCATCTGTATAACGATTCAGAGCATACTCCGATATGTTGCCATTTTCATAAAAAGCTTTTACGGCGTAATTATTTAAGTAAACACTTCTGTTTGAAGCCCCTTGAAATAATAACGTTAAATCAAATCCTTTGTATTCAAATCCCAGATCCAAAGCATAATTAACTGAAGGGAAAGCCCCTTTGCCTATGAATGTTATGTCATTTTCATCTACATAACCATCTTCGTTAAGATCTGCATATTTAATATCACCAGGCCTATATGGCCCAAATCGTTGGATAGGACTGTTGTTTATATCATCCGTGTTTTTAAACAATCCCAGGGCAACAAGTCCAAAATCTTGTCCTACAATACCACCTGTTTCAACTCTGTATGGATCGGTTTTATAGGGCTCTGACATTTCAAGAATCTTACTTTTTGAAAAATCAACGTATGTATTTATATAATACTTGAAATTTCCCTGTTTCTCCTGCCATCCAATTTGTAACTCAAAACCATGCGTATTCACTTTACCTTCATTTTGTATAGGAAGGTTATCTAAATCAACGCCTAAGGTTAAAGGGATGCTTCCAATTCCTCTTGTATAAATATGATATCTTTTATCTAAAAAGAAATCTGCAGTCATATTCAGTTTGTTTTTGAAAAATGACGTTTCCAGACCTATATTTAGCATTTTTGATTTCTCAACTCTGAAATTTGGGTTTGGCATAACACCTTCAAAAGCTACTCCGTGGACATATTTTGGAGCCAACCCAAAAATATGACTGTAGTTTTGAGTCCACCATCTGTCTCTGTGAAGGTAGCGATACATATATCCATTGGGGTCCGTATACTCATACAGATCGTTACCAGACATACCCCATGAGGCTCTTAATTTAATAAGTGAGAGATATTCAGATTTTCCCAAAAATGGTTCTTCAGAGATTATCCAGGCAGCAGAAAATGCCGGCAGAAAAACCCTCTTATCCGGTGTGTAATAGAAATTCTCCGCACCAGATAAAGTTGTTGTCACTTCTGCAAAATATCTGTTTTTGTATGAGTAGGTTCCTCTAAAAACAAAGTCTTCAACTTTATAATTCGATTGATTAGCCTCTTTATAGATTGTCGTAAAACGACGGAACATTAGCAATCCTGACACATGATGCATGTCAAATGTTCTATCATAATTTAAGTTAAGATTGGTCCCGATCCACTGTGTTGCAGATGACGATGTTGACCTTGATAATGATGTTTCCTCGTTAAACGGTATATATGAGATTGTTCCATCCGGCTCAACTCTTCTGTCCCATACACGATAATTACAATAATCATTAACTGTGCGAGTTACATAGCCATCGTAATTGAATTCAAACGATGCACTTAAATTGGGAGTGAGGTAATTCATATTATGCCTGAATATTGCCCCAAATTGATAGAATCTTCGTGTATTAACACTTTTTCCCCTGTATGAAAGCATACCAAGGGGATTTTTACGATAGGTAGAATTTCCGCCAAGCATCTTAATTTCTTGATTTAAGGTTGGTTCTATACCAGTAAATTCAATCGGGAATGCATTTGGCGGGTAGGAAGATAGTACTGAAAAGATTGAGGCGTCTTGCTCATAAGGAAATCTTCTGTCTTCAATTCTATTTGAAAGGTTGAATGAGGCATCAAAGTTTCTGGCAAGATTGACGTCCAGGTTTGCTCTTGTATTATATCTTGTATAATTACTTTCGGTGGTAAATTTTGGGTTCTCATCCATTCTGTTATACAATCCGTTTTGTCTATTGAACGAGAATGATAAAAAATACCGCACTATTCTATTGCCTCCCGATAGCGTAAGAGCTCCTTTATTTTGCATTGCCAAAGGATTAATAAACTCTTTGTAATAATCGTTATCGGGATGAGTTAGCGGGCTGCTTCCGGTTTTATACAACTCCAAATCATTTTGAGTATACAGCTCCAGCAGACCATCATTTCTTCTGGCCTCATTGTATAGTGTTGCATATTGATAAGAATCCAAGAATTTTGGAAGTCTGTCAGGAGTGACCAGGCCAGAACTTAGTTCAAGGTCAATGGTTCTGAAATTTTCCTGGCCTCTTTTTGTTGTTACCAAAATAACCCCGTTAGCACCTCTTACACCATATATTGCAGTTGCAGAGGCATCTTTAAGAATACTAAAAGATTCAATTTCGCTTGGATCATAACCTGTAAAATCTCGCTCAAAACCATCTACAATGACTATCGGGGCACCATTTCCACCTTTATTCATATTATTATTGCCGAAGTTTTCAAGAGTCCTTAACCCTCTTATCCTCCATAATCCCTTGTCATATCCAGGTTCGCCCGGCTGTTGAATTACAGTAAGTCCCGGAAGTCTCCCCGCTATAGCATTGCTTAATGACATCACGGGACTTTTTCTTAATTCAGTATTATTGATTGTAGATACAGCGTTTGTATTACTTCTTCTGTCAGAAACTTTCCAGGGAAGATACACCTTGTCAGATATACCCTGGCCCTCTTCAGAATAGTCAAGAATAATTTTAAGAAAATCATTATTAACTACCCTTATTGTCAGGGGTTCATATCCTTCAGTCATAAAGGTGAGATTTCTGTTATCGATACTAAGGTCTATGGAAAAATTGCCAAATTCATCCGTAACTGTATGTTTTGTAGACTCCTGAATCTCCACTCTAACATCCATTAATGCAACGCCCTTTCTGTTTGTAACATTTCCGTATAATGTGATGGTTTTATCTTGGGCATGTAGCAAAAGAGGAGAGCAGAGTATAATAACAGATGCCAGGAATATAAATATTTCGATTTTATTTCTATACTTATTCATAAAAATCAACTGTTTAATTTTATTTCGATTTTACTTACCATCCCGGATTTTGTTGAATGCTCATTGAGTAGACATCATTAGTCGGAATTGGATATAAATACATTCTTGACGAATCAAAAACCCTCTCTTCCACTTTTATTCTCTTATAAGTGAAATTATTGCCATTTTTTATGATATCAACACCATAAACAGGAGATCCCATTAACTCCGGCCCTTTCATCCATCTTAGAATATCATAGAGATAATGATCTTCAAAACACAACTCAATAATTCGTTCATTATGTATTTTTTCTCTCATAAGATCCTGGGAAAGGCCTTTCTTAATTCCCGGAAGGCCATTTTTTAAAACCGGAAAATCAGGATTTGCATCTCTCTCTTGTTTCACTCTATAATATGGATGACCTGTTCCGGAAATTTCTTCTGAAGGAGGACAAACCAAGCGTGCTCTTATTTGGTTTACAGCTTCTCTGGCTGTAATTTTCTTCTCTCTTCCCAATTCATCCTTATCCGGACCATAAAGTTCGTTCATACATTCGGCATAGTTTAAAAGAATTTCTCCAAATCTGATGTAAAATGTTGAAAGAGTAGCAGCTCCAACCTGTATGTAATCCTGGCACTCTCTTGGCCAGTATTTTCTCATATAATATCCTGTTCGTGTATAGAGGTGATCTTTTGGGTTAATGTCTTTACCATATGTATTACCATCTCTCCAAGTTTCAATTTTCCGTTTTATCCAAAAAAGATCATTGAAAATTACGGTATAATAAAATCTTGGATCTCTATTTTTATAAATGTTGTTTACATGATCCGGATTATTCCAATTAAAAGGTTCAGTTTCAATGGGATTACCTTCCGGGTCGTATACGATTACCTCAAACCTGTCAACAAAATTCTGAGTCGGAGAATTACTCCCATATCCGCGAAATCCTTCCCCCGGAGTCGCCTGTCCATATGATATGATAGATGACAAAAATGTTATGGTGCCTGTACCTATTAGTTTAGGCATTATGATTTCCGGACGTTCTTCCGAATAGCCTCTCATAAAGAGGTTTTGATAATCATGATATAATGAATGATGATTTGTCTTTTCACAAATGTCAATGACATCCCGGGCAGCGTTGGCCGCTTCCAGCCATCTTTTTTTATCTCCATTTTGATTATTGAGTGGGCTCGCAGCATATAATAACACTCTTGATTTCAATGCCATTGCCGCAATTTTTGTGACTCTGCCAAAATTATCTGAGGACCAGATTTCAGGAAGAAGCTCAATTGCCTTGTCTAAATTTTCAATAATGTAATCTTTTGTCTCGTCATAGGAGGCTCGGGGGATCTTTAAATCAGAATTCAAGTCAAGGATAGACTTTACCAGGGGAAGACCTCCGTATCGTTTAAGCATATCAAAATAATAAAAACCTATCATGAAATGAATTTCTCCCTTCATGGTCAGTTTTCGGGAGTTCCCGGATTCATCCTTTGGCTCATTGTTGAATTGATCAAGATTCTCCAGTGTCATATAACATATTCTCAATTGATCATACCCTCTTTTCCACGGCGTTGAAACTTCTTCAGATGCGGCTCCTGATTTCCAGTCTCCCACGTTAAAGGTGGTATTTGCCGTGCCGTAATTTGCCGTGTATTCTGCCATATCGGTTGCTGACTCCAGGAAACCATACCCTCCGATTCTTGTTCTCGTCTCCCAGAGCGGAGGTAAATTATAATACAGGTTATCCATATACCTTTGGGCCCTGAGATAATCCTGAAAAATAAACTCTTTAGTTTGCTCTCCCGTGGGTGATTGTTCAAGAAATTTATTACAGCTAAAAGGAATCAGAGTTATAATAAATAGAAAGAGAATGTTCAAAATTATCTTTGTATACTTATATATTTGTCTCATAATTCTTTTCTTTTAAAAATTAATGTTTACTCCCAGACTGAAATTTTTAGACTGGGGGTACATATTACCCCAGGAATCATTTGGGGTTTCCGGATCTACTACTTTCAATTTATCCCATGTAAAAAGGTTAACACCGCTTAAATACACCCTCAATCCCTGCAATCCGGCTTTTGAAAGAAGTCTGTTATTAAATGTATAGGCTACTTCTATCGTTTTTAATCTCAGATATGAGTTGTCTTTTAAAAAGAAAGTATTGTTAATGTGATTTTGACTCGTTGCTCCTACGTGTAAAGCAGGATAGGTCGCTGTGTCTGCCGTTTCAGGAGTCCACCTGCCTAAATGAATATCCTGGACTTTACCTCTATTATAGAATTCATACATCAGATAGTCCCGGATAAAGACACTTGATTGTAAACCACCCTGAAAGTGGAGATTAAAATCAAAATTTTTCACATTGAATCCGAAAGAAAATCCATATGTATACCTGGGCATATTTGGATAACCAATAGGGACTCTGTCGTAATCATTCACGACGCCATCTCCATTATAGTCAAGATATTTCAGATCTCCGGGAATAGGAGCAGTCCCGACTTGCTGTTTTGGAGAATTATTAATATCCTCCCAGTCTTTAAAGAACCCCAAAACAACATAACCAAACTGCTGACCTATTGGCTTTCCTTCCTGTTTTCTCCAAATCTCTAAACTCTCGGGCTCATCTCTAAAAACAATTTTATTTTTTACAAAAGAGATGTTGCCCTTAAAATAGTATTTAAAGATATTCCCTATTTGATTACGATAAGAGGCTTCCAGCTCCCATCCATCTCTTTGTGTTTTACCAATATTCATTGTAGGTACTGCAATGCCTAAAATACTTGGAACAGATCGCGGCTCTTGCAATATTCCATCTCTTTTTTCATAAAATTTGTCAAAGGTTATCCCCAGAGAATGGTTAAAAAGGATTAAATCTAATCCTAAATTAATCTGCTTTGCTGTTTCCCAGGTTGCCAGAGGATTCGCAATCATGGGTTCTGTTGATATTCCCCTTTGGACTCCCCCCTTAGGGCCAAAGTAAGCCCCGCCTGTTGTACTTGTTTCCCATTTTCCCTCTTTATAAATGAACCTCTCAGAAGCGTAATCATTGCCGGTAACACCATATGAAGCTCTTAATTTCAAGTTGTTTATAAACGAAAACTTTTTCATGAAATTTTCTTCATGTATATTCCATCCGGCAGACAGCGAAGGAAATAGACCAAATCTTTTACCGGGAGCAAAGTTTTCGGATCCCCTGTATGAGGCATTGGCTTCTATATAATATTTCCTCATGTAAGAGTAATTGATACGCGTAACAAAACTTACAGAGTTATAGGGGATTTCGGATCCCACATGGTATGTTGAAATATTAGCCAAAGCCATTGCAGATATGTTATGATTATTGAATGTTCTGTTATATCTGATATCTGCGAGGCAATCCAGTCGATTCGTTGCGACTTCACCCGTGGAAGTGGATGGTGCAAAAAATACAGGTGTGAGAAAACTTGTATATCTGTCTGCTCTTCCTGAGCGGGAAATTAGTTTGTAGGTCGATTGAGTTTCTGTCCAATATTTACCGCTACCGTACTCTGAGTCAAAAGCTATTCTTGCATTAAGAGAAAGTCCTTTTAACAATTTATCCAGTAGAAAACCGGCCTTTACAGCTGTATTAATCCCATAGCGAATTCGTTGATCGCTCCCCTTAGTATTTAGCATATAGTATGGATTAGCACCTGTATACTCAGAGGTCCCCGTGTAACTTCCATCCGGGTTTAAGGCAGGCATTACCCACGGGGGCATTCTGTTCATTCTGTAGAAAACATCGAGCTGACTATATGGATCGTGTCTGTTATTCAAGTTCCCGCTCATCTCTAAAGAGAGCGTAAAACTTTTAGTAATTATGGCATCTACGTTACATAAAACCCTATATCTTTCAAAAGCAAACTGAGGATCATAAATACGGTTAGGAATGGTTTTCAAATGGCCGTCTTGTTTCATGTAAGATCCAGAGATAAAATACTTTACAGTTCTTGACCCGCCTCGGATATTCATTGAAACATTATACTGGGGAGCCACCTTTTTTAACATTAAAGCGTACCAGTCTGTATTGGGATAGCGGTATGGATCATCCTGAAGTCGATAATGTTCCAGTTCTTCTTCAGAATACAGAGGGTCGTTCCCGTCATTCATCAAAGCTTCATTATAAAGTTTTAAACTTTCGTAAGAATTCAGATACTTTGGAAATCGTGTGAATTGCTGCAATGTTGTAGAAGCATTAAAGGAAATCTGGGTTTTACCTTCTCTCCCCCTTTTTGTATTGATCAAAATGACGCCATTAGCACCTTTAGATCCGTAAACAGCAGTCGCAGAAGCGTCCTTCAATAGAGTAAACGATTCTATTTCTGACGGATCCATATATGAAAACATTTTTGAATCTCTTTCAACTCCATCTATCACAAAAAGCGGAGAACTGTTATTCCACGACCCCCGCCCCCTGATAAACAAATTCGCAGCATCATCTCCTGGTTGTCCGCTTGATTGTATTGTAGTCAGACCAGGCAGCCTGCCCGATAAAGCATTTGATATATTCGCAATAGGGGATTGGGTTATCTCTGATGAGCTAATTGACGAAACAGAAGCCGAGATTGATACTCTTTTTTGTTCTCCGAATCCTACTACTACCAACTCATCTATTTCGATACTTTTTTCTCTCATTAAGACGTCAATTCTTTTTCTGCCCTCTACCGGGATAACGGCATTATCATATCCCATAAAGGAAAATACCAATCTGGATTTAGGCGAGACCCGGATTGAGAAGAGACCCTTTTCATTTGCCATGGTAAAATTTGACGTTCCCTCTTCTAAGACACTAACATAGGGTATTATGGAGTTTTTGCTGTCTTTAACAACTCCTTCAACCACAATTTTTTCCTGGTTAGGACTTTCATCTTTACATGGTGTCAGGATTACCTGATCACCTTTGATCAAATAATCAATTTTTTTTCCTTCAAAAAGTCTCTTAAGGACATTACTGACAGTTTCCTCAAAAGAAGAAATTGAAACTTTTTGATTAACGTCAACCAAATTTGCCGAATAGACAAATTTTAGATTTGTTTGTTGCTCAATTGATTCCAAAACGGTTTTTAAAGGCACGTTTTGGAAAGAGAACTTTAACACACCTTGCTGAGCTATAGACTTTTGACAAATAAAAGTCAGCAAGCAGAGCAAAGTAATTAATACTCGTCTTTTCATTAAGTTTTAAGTTAAGTTTTTGGTAAGTTATTCAGTATACACTTATTATCTCAACATCCCTAATGAAAACGAGTTGATCGGTAATGACTATGTACTGTTGTTCTGCGTGGAATGTGGTATATTCTTCACCATATGTGCAAAAACACCTGCTTGCCTTCTTAGTACTTCGGGAGAACCGGCCTCGGTCACTTTGCCGTTTTCCAGTACAATAACTTGATCTGCATTGGCTACGGTACGCATACGGTGGGCGATGATCAATACGGTTTTGTTTTTCACTAATTCAGAAATGCCTGCCTGTATTTTTGTCTCATTTTCTACGTCAACCGAGGCCGTTGCCTCGTCCAGTAACACAACAGGAGCATCTTTTAACAGTGCCCTGGCTATGGAAATACGCTGGCGTTCACCGCCCGAAAGCGTGTCGCCGTTTTCGCCGATCACACTATTATATCCCTCCGGCATTTTGCTGACAAATTCATCACATTGTGCCAGTTTTGCCGCATGTATTATTTCTTCGTCAGTTGCATCCCGCTTCCCCAGTCGGATATTGTCTAATATGGTAGTATTGAACAACACCACATCCTGAAATACGACCGAATAATATTGTAAAAGTGTTTCCGGTTCAATGTCGCTTATATCCTGTCCTCCCAGAGTGATTTTTCCTTTGTCGATGTCCCAGAAACGGGCTGCCAGTTTGGCCGAAGTGCTTTTTCCTCCGCCTGACGGTCCCACCAAAGCGGTGATTTCGCCTTGCCGGGCAGTGAACGAAACATCCTCCAGCACCTTCTTTCCTGCTTCGTATGAGAAATCGACATGCCTGAATTCAATATCATAATTAGGGGGCCGAAATTCGGTATTTCCTTGTTGGGCGGGCATTGCCTGCATTTCGTTCATACGTTTAATACGAACATTAAGGTATAACAAAGCAACCAGATTGTTAAACACTTCGTTGACGGGGTTGTAAATACTGGCCGATATCATTAGAAAAACAAGGTATTGAAACAGATTTACGGAGCCCGAAAATACCAAATTTGCACCAACGAGAATAACACCGGCCAGGCCGAGTTTTAAAAAACTTGCCGAAACATTTACGAAAACGCCGGTAAGCAACTCTCCCCGTATCAGTTGTTTTTCATAGGCTTCTATAGTTTGATTCAATTCGTCTATATAGGTGTCTTCTTGGTTATAAGTTTTAATTTCCTGAATAGTGTCCAAGCCTTCCTGGATTTTTTCACTTACATCGCGTTTGATTTGATATCCGTAACGGTTTTCCCGGTCAATCCGTTTTTTTGCAAAAAGCAAAATGGTAACGGAAACAGGAACAACCCAAAGCAAAGCAAGTGATAATTGCCAATTATAGATAAACAAACCTGTCGCTATAATTGTAATACTGATAACAGAAGCGAATAACTGAGGAACAGCATGGGAAAAAGTGTGCTCCAGATCTGTATTGTCATTCATTATAGTTGAGGTGAGGTCGGAGAGATTTTTTTCTCCAAAGAACGCCAGTGGCAGTTTCCTTAATTTTTCTGCAAGAGAAATACGCCGGTTAGCGCTTTCTTCGTAAATAGTTATATACGTATTCTTGTATTGTACCAAGGCAATGAGAAATATAACAAGCATAAAACCGGCTCCCAACAGGACATAAAACCAAAACCCGCGATTGACAGGTGCAGACGTTCCAATAACCTTATTTAGATACTCTTCCAGAAAAAGGAAAACAAATACCGCCGGGAGCATAAGTGAGATATCCAGTAAGACGGTACAAATCGTTCCCTTTACAAAGTCTTTTGCGCCTTTTTCAGAAAGCGCCAATGATTTTAGATAGTCCATTGTAACGATTTTTGGTATTCATTCCACATTTTTGTATACATTCCTTGTTTCGATAGCAATTCAGCATGTGTCCCTTGTTCAGCAATTTTCCCTTCGTTTATAACAAGAATATGATCCGCGTCAACGACACTCGTGAGCCTGTGGGCGATCATAAGAACGGTTTTTCCTTTGGCGAGTTCTTTTAATGCCTGCTGAATAAGATGTTCGTTCTCGGGGTCAGTAAAGGCCGTAGCTTCGTCCAGTACTACAATAGGCGCATTTTTAAGGAAAGTTCTGGCCAACACAATACGTTGCTGTTCACCTCGGGATAAGTACGTGCCTTCTGTTCCAATTTTTGTGTATAAGCCATTTGGCAGACGGTCAATAATTTCGCGGCACCTGGCAGAATTAACCGCCTGATTCATTTCCTTCCATATGAAGGAATCATTACCGAATGTAATGTTTTCCAAAAGTGTTTTTTTGAACAAGCAGGTATTCTGGAAAACGAAAGAGATGCATTTCATAAGTTCTTTAGGAACAATGTCTTTAACGTTAACCCCACCAATACTGACCCGGCCCTGGTCAACATCCCAGAAGCGGGGGATCAACCGGGCGATAGTAGTTTTTCCTGCTCCCGACGCTCCTACAAGTGCCACGGTTTTGCCGAAAGGAATTTCGAAACTTACATGATCGACCGCTTTTTTATTAGATCCCGGATAGCTGAACGAAACATTTTCGAACCGTATTGTATAATCATTGAATTGTTTGGGTAATGAAGGAACTGATAATGGTTGGGCAGATGTTAGGTTCTCAAGGCGGTCGATTGCCTCTTTTGCCTGCCCTATCGCCTGGTTTAGGTACATACTTTTCATAATACTTTGAGAAAAGAGGGGAGTGATAAGTATGTAAAGAAACATATTGAGAATAACCGTTGCGTAATCCCCCGTATTCCCTATTAACAAGATGGCGGCTGGAATAATAAAAAAGGCAAAACCATTGATAAACACGATGTAAAGAGACATGGGAACCTGCCACATTTTCGTGTATGCAGAAACCATTTCTTTATATTTTATGATACTGTTATAAAAATTCTTAAAAGAGAAAACAGTTTGTTGAAATACTTTGACCACCGGGATTCCACGTACATATTCAACGGCTTCTGTATTCATTTCCTCGAGTGAATCCATATAAATTTGCATGAAATATCGGCCTTTCTTACCCATCATATAACCCATTATACAGATGGAAAAGAAAATCGGGATAAGACAGGCCAGACCAAGCCTCCAGTCAAAAACAAATATCAGGACGAAGGCCATAACGGGCATTACAATAGTACCGGCAAGATCGGGCATTTGGTGTGCTAAAAAACTGTGTGTTATGCCAGCATTGTCATCAATGATTTTTCGAATGCGTCCAGTGGTGTTGTCATCGAAAAATCCCAGAGGCATATGTACCAATTTTTTCATTGCATACCTGCGCATGTTGGTCTCTACACGGAATGCTGCCAGGTGCGATACAGCTAAAGCCAGGAAATAGATCAGAATGCCGGCTATTGCCAATCCGGCTGCCCACCAGGCACAGCGGGTTATAAGTTCAGAAGAGGGCTGTCCTTCGGTTGTAATAAATTCACGGATAATAAACCAGATGAAAATATACGGAGTCATTCCTGACAAAGCACTTACGGCCGATAATACCAACGATGCCGGTAATAAAGCCTTTCGTCCGGTCATATGTTTTTGTAGCTTGGATAAAGTAGACATATTTTCTGTATTTGCTGTGGTAAGGTTACCGGGGTACCTTTACAGTTGCAAAATGACAGAAAATGATTGAATGCGGCAATCCCTAAAAATAGTGATTCAGCATGAACCCTCTTACAAAAAAGGGCTTTTATTCAAAATCCAGCAGGTCTTTAATTTTGACACCAAGACTAGTAGCGATTTTTCCTAAGGTTTTGATTGTTAAATTGGTTTTTCCGGCCTCTATTCTTGACATATTTGATTTTTCAAAATTACATAAATCAGCTAAGGCTTGCTGGTTGAGGTGTTTTGATTCGCGTACCTCTCGTATTTTTCTTCCAACCTGACTGTATAGCTGAAATTCATTCATTTATCTTTGTTGTCATTTGTGATAACATAACAAAGAAAAATTATATATTTGCAAATAGGTTATCATATATGATAACTAATTTATAACATTAACAATAATCTTCTTAGATTAAATTTCATTAGGGATGTTAAGATAATAAGTATATACTTACTTCTGTATATAGAGTTTGTTTGTTATGTATTGTAAATGAGAGAGATTCCGGTTTTCTTTTTGTTGTTTTTACTGTCTGTTGTACCCATTATGGGACAGTCATCCCGGGAGTGTGATTCCGTTTATGTTTGGCATACCGATACAATAAATGCTTCCATTAAAACGAATACGCTGCAGGGTCTCCTGTTCATTCCGAATATCGGTTTGGAATTCTACCTGGGCAGGCAGTGGTCGGTGGCTGCCAATTGGATGTATGCCTGGTGGAAGATAGAAAAGCACCACCTTTATTGGCGTACTTACGGCGGGGATTTTGAAGTGCGGCGATGGTTCGGGGGTGAATCAAAAGAAAAGCCCCTCACCGGATATCATTTGGGGCTTTACGTACAGCTTCTTACCTATGATTTTATGTTGAATCAACAACACGGTTATCTGGGTGATAGATGGAGTTATGGTGTAGGGGTTGCCTGCGGCTATTCTTTTCCCGTTGACCAAAGGTTCAATCTTGATTTTACTGTAGGGGGCGGTTATTTCACAGGTGAATATAAGGAGTACCTCTGCAGGGATGATTGTTATTTATGGCAGGCGACCAAACGGCATCGGCGCCTGGGGCTCACAAAAGTCGAAATATCTTTGGTTTGGCTTATCGGTTTCGGTAATTACAATAGTAAAAAAGGAGGCAGCCAATGATACTGAAAAAGCACTCCTTTGTAGTGTATCTGCTGCTTGGAGCGGTATTGTCAGAGGGCTCCTGCCAACATAAAGAACTATGCTATACATCTACTGCACGGGTACTGGTTGTTTTTGACTGGACAAAGGCCCCAGGAGCTTCCGTTACCGACGGCATGAGCCTCTGGCTCTTTCCCGAAAAAGACGGGCGACCCTTGCACTATGAGTTTTGTGATCGCAAGGGAGGGGTGATAGATGTCCCCCGGGGGAGATACCGGGCCTTTTGCATGAACAATAACTCCGAAGTTTTGCTATATCGCAACCTGGAACATTGGCATACATTTGAAGTGTATACCCGCCAGAGTTCGCAGCTTGAGCCGCTGGGCATGCAAAGGAATGTTCCCGAGGCCAATCCCGAGGGTGATCCGGCTGTGTTGGCTCCCGATATACTTTGGAGCGATACCGCGACGGATGTAACCCTTCGTTCTGCTTCCCATCAGGAGAGATTAACTTTATATCCGCAGGATCAGCTATGCACCTATACGGCAGAGGTCAGGAACGTGAAGAACCTGGAATATGTTTCTGCGGTGAGCGCATCTCTTTCGGGGCTCTCAGGTTCATTCTTCCCCTGTACCGGCGAGTTGTCCGCTATAAGGTCGCTGATTCCTTTCTCTTGTGCTCCGGAGACTGCCTCTCTCATAAAAGGCCGGTTGCTCACGTTCGGTCCCTCTTCTCATTCAAACAAAACACTGCGGCTTGCCTTATATATGTTATTAACAGACGGAAGCAAATATTATCAAACGTTTGACGTAACTGCCCAGGTGAACAACGCTCCGGATAAACGACACGTACATATAGTCGTAGACGGTCTGGAGGTCCCAAAGCCTATTGTCAATGGCGGCGGATTTCAGCCTGCTGTTGACGAATGGGACATCATCCATGAAAATATCAGTATGTGATCGCTTTTTATGATAACAAACAATCTTTAAAATTACGTTCGTATGAAAACAAAAAAGTTTACAATCCTGTGCGCCATATGTGCAATGGTACTGATGTCGTGCTCCGGTAATGAGATCCTGCAACTCAATCAGGGAGAGGGTATCCGCTTTCGCACATCGGTCAATGTCACTACGCGCGCCACTACTACCCTGAGTAATCTGGGTACGTTTCATGTTACGGCCTATAATGCAGGACAAAGTGCCAATTACTTCACCAACCTGGCGGTAACCAGTTCGGACAACGGTGTTACCTGGCAAACGGCATCTACTTACTACTGGCCGTCTTACAGCCTCAACTTTGTTGCGTATGCACCTGCTGCAGCTTTGCAAAGCAAGGTAACGATCAACAAAACAACACAAAACATTGCCGATTTTACTCCGGAAACCAGCCCTGCTGATCAGAAAGATGTGGTAATCGCTTTTAATACGGGGAATCAGTCAGCCAATGGGGTTTCGGGTGTTGCTATGAATTTCAAGCACATTCTTTCTCAAATTGAGGTGAAAGCCAAGTGTTCCAATCCCAATATGAAAATAGAAGTTATAGGTGTAAAGATTTGCCGGATACCCTCTACGGCTACTTTTACTTTCCCGCTGACAGAAACGAATGCCGCTTATACAATCCCGGAAGGGAACTGGTCCGCTGCCGCTACCCAAAAAGATTTTGTGATTAACGGGACATCGGCGGTAACGCTTACCGGGACGGAACAAAACATTATGTTTGGAACCGATAATTTTATACTGATCCCGCAACAGCTTGTCGCGTGGGCAGGCAGCACGGTTGCCGACAACGCTTACCTTTCTGTGCTTTGCCGTATTTCAAACGACGATGGCGGTGGTACCTACACCCAGCTCTATCCGCCTACAGCCAATCTATATGGTTATTCAGCAGTGCCTGTCAGTACCAAATGGCTTGCCGGCAAGAAATATATCTATACCCTGGAGTTCTGTGGCACCGGCGGTGCAGGCGGTGGCGGCCAGGTAGACCCTTCGCCTACAGACCCAAGCAATCCTTCTAACCCTAATGTCGATACCACACCCGGAACAGGGGGCGATCCGATTTTAGGCGGTCCGATTAAATTTACCGTAACGGTAGATAACTGGACAGATGTTGCTTCCAATCTGCCCATGTAATATGTAAGAGGAACAGTCCGAATGAGAAAAAGAGTGCGTAAACAAATGGAATGGAGGAACGGGATCCTGATTTTCGTTCTTTTATGTACCTGTTGTGAGGACCCTTTGGATAACAAAAACACTCACCCGCAAAAAAATATCGGGTTTACGATCTGTACAGGGGAGTATAATACTGCCATAGCGCCCCGGGTATTTCCACTGAAAAGCGACCCGGGGACAGATCCGTCGCTTTACCTTCATGCTGTTGTCACGGATGGCATAGAGGGCGGTGCCGGCATGAAGGGAGAGAAAAAGTCCTCTACCCGTGCCGCCCCGGTTACCACGGCAACCCTATACAGTTCGCTCGGGGTATTGGCCTATGTGTTCCCCGGCAGCTCCTCCTGGAGTGAAACCCTTGCCCCAAATTATATGTACAATGTTGAGGTGCAGGGCAGCACCAACTGGACAACCTCTTACTACTGGCCCGGACCGGGCAAAAAGATACGCTTCTTTGCCTATGCCCCGTTTAATTGCGCAGGGCTCACGCTGCCGGAGCGTACCGTAGGAGGGACACCGGTAATCAGTTATACCACCCCTTCTGCTGTGTCCGACCAGAAGGACTTGCTGGTGGCGAGTACCGCAGAACTGCCCGGCAACACCAATGCCACTGTACCTCTCGAATTGAAACATTGCCTTACCGCCGTGCGGTTTGTCGTGGGCGATGATATGCTGCCAGGCACTGTGACACAGATCTCTCTCAAGGGGGTATACGGCCAGGGGAACTATCAAATCGGAGATACGGCATGGAGTGATTTTGGCAGCGTGAAAGATTTTGTCCAAATGCTCAGCGTGGCGACAAATGGAACTCCGGACAGTGCAATAACTACACCAGAGGCTACCTTTATGATGGTGCCGCAGGCCCTTCCGTCGGGAGCCGGCGTAGAGATCGTCTTCACCGACAGCCTTACCGCAATGCAACGTATCCTCACCGCCTCTGTAGCCGGCAGCGCCTGGCCTGTAGGCAAAACGGTCATGTACCGCATCTCTACCTCGAGCATTTCCGTGACACCCGCACTGGCGGTGACCGCTCCCGATCATTATACCTATGCAGGAGGAAGCAAAAGCTACACTGTTGCCAGTTACCTCGAGGTAAGCCGCTCCGGAGATCCTACTACAACCATCCCTGTTGCATGGAGCACTGAGTTCTCAGAAGACGGGGTAAACTGGTCAACCACAAAACCGGATTGGCTTACGGGTTTTACTGCAAGCGGGGCAGGGGGAGCAACGGACTCCACCTACACAGCTACCGTTGCTGCCCAAACTCTTACCATGGAAAATGCGCATAATGACGCCTTGCGCTCTGCGACGCCTGTAAGCAATTACGACCTTTCCACAAATGGAGGGGCAGCTGCCATGAGCACGGCCAATTGCTATCTGGTGAACGCCCCGGGCACCTACCGGCTTCCACTGGTCTACGGCAATGCCATTAAAAACGGGGCGGCCAACAGCTCGGCGTACACCTCTACAAAGAGCGGAAGCAATATCCTTACAAACTTTGTGAACCATCTGGATGTGGCTATTACCGACCCTTATATTTACAACAACGCCAATTGCACACCCGCCAGTTGCACCCTTATCTGGCAGGACGAGCCGGACCTTGTTACCGATGTGGCTCTTTCGCCCGATGGCCATTTCCTTACCTTTACTGTAAACCAGGGTACCATCCGGCAGGGTAACGCCATCGTAGCGGTCAGGGATGCTTCTGACAATATTATGTGGAGTTGGCATATCTGGATAACTGATTATGTACTGGGTACGGATCTGAAAACCATAACCAACTATCAGAACCATCAGTATACCATCCTCCCGGTAAATATCGGGTGGTGTGACGGCGGGATTCCAACTTATAAACAACGCTCAGTTTTGGTGCGTTTTACACAGCAGGCTGTCACAGGACAGGCTCCTGCAGCGCCACAGACCATTACCATACAACAGGATGCATACAGCTCCGGGACCACCTCCTTCGGGAACAACCCCTATTTCCAATTCGGGCGCAAAGATCCCCTGTTGCCCGGTATGTCCGGTAATACAGATAAGAGTTGCTATACAACAGATCCTTCTTATGCTTTCGACAAAAACGGTACCGGAAAGGTAAGCATCGGAACCGCCATCAAAAATCCCTACAGGTTCTATAATAACGGCGGCACTACCCCTGACGATTGGTGTTCTGTGAGCTATAAAAACCTCTGGAGTGCGGATAACGAGGTGTTCACCGCCAATGATAATCCGGTGGTAAAGACCGTGTACGATCCCTCTCCTGCGGGTTACTGCCTGCCGCCGGGGAATGCTTTCACCGGATTCTCTACAACCGGAAATAACACAAGAATTGCTTCGGAATTCAATGTCAGCGGCAGTTGGGACAAAGGGTGGAATTTTTATTGCGGATTGAACAAAACGGGTGCGACGACTTTTTTTCCTGCGTCGGGTAATCGGTCCAGCTCCGGTGCAGTGGTCGTCATAATAAATTATGGTTTCTGTTGGACGACGGTTTACAATCAAGATGCTGTATGGATATTGTACTCTTCTTCCGAAGACGTACAACCGAAGCAGCTATACCGGAAGCCCTGGGGAGTGGCTGTCCGTCCTGTGCAGGAATTTTAACAGGGCGTGGCAGCGACGGGATGTGTATCTGGGATTCAGAATCCTCTGCCGAACATTTGCCAGAACTCTCTTTTAAGTTCCCGCCATTTGCTCATTGTAATATAAGCAAATGTGTTGGTGTATTCTGTTACCATCTTTCTGGCCTCATCATTCCTGCCCCGTTTTACCAGTTCCTTCACCCTTTCTTCCAGTCCGGGTAGTTCAGCCAAGGCCTTATTTTCTAACTCTGCCACGGCCGGCTCAATCAACTTGCGTCCTCGCTCCCAGTTTACGGTTGAAAGCCGGTTGGCTTCTCGGAAAGTCCATATAGCTGCGTCTTCGCGGTAGCGGTGCTGCCCGCATATCCTGAAGCTGAGCGGCAGTGACATAGTCCCCGAAAATATGGGTATGCGCGGGCTCTGTCCGGGGTTGTCGAAAGAGAACCAGGCCACGGCGCCTACTTCATCGGGCAGCCATTCGCGACACTGAATGACATGAGAGTAGGAGCAGCCAGCGATGGCGATAGTTCTCTGTCTGACAACAGCACCAGGTTTGAGTTCGTTTAACAGCATGCGCAGGTCATTATTCATCCAGTTGTGGACTACAGGGCTCTTTATGGTGTCAACAGTTTCATTCCCGCCCCTGTCTTTTCGTGATACCTTTACAACCAGGTTGCGTGTCATGTCGTAGGGGGTGCCTTCGTAAGTTTCGCGCAAGAGAGCCATGATATTACTGGCAGACAGCTTTTTCTCCGGCTTAACCGAAAAAGGAAGCTCATCCATCTCTATGGTCAGCTCAAGCCCGGGAGCCAGGGTGCTGAGTATGAAAAATTCGCGTATGGCAAAAGGTTTGCCGGTACTAATTATTTTATAGAATTTAAATGATTCCTTTCCGTCCCAATAACCCAGTTTTTTGGCTTTATTGCGCAAGTCGGCAGAAGTCATGAAATTGTCTGGGTCATTAAAATTGACGTCTGATATTCTGGGGATGTTGGCTGAAACACCTGCATGATTATCGGGGATCCTCTGTGCCACCCACAGGGCAGAAGGTTTGCCCGGTCCCGAACCGGTTATTTCGAGCTGCCATACTTCACGCTTGTCGGCTATAGTGAGGCACTCACCCATATCGCCGTAACCGTATTGCTCTGCCAGTGAGCCAATCAGGGCAATGGCCTGGCGTGCTGTGGTACAACGCTGCAGGGCAATCCTTTCCAGTTCTTCTATAACGAACAATCCCTCGGGGTTAAACAGTTCTCTTCTTCCATAGATTGTAGTTTCGCCCATGGCAAGCTGTTTTTCATTCAGACAGGGATAACCTGTGTTCAGGTATGCAAAGGTGGATCTTGCTTGCGGGATCGTCCCTTTGAGTTTCAGGGAGGTCATGTCCCAGGACTCCTCGGTATGCATCGTGCCCCAATATACATTATGGGTGGTATCTTTGTCAAATTTCATTGCGGGAACCACTTCAAGCCATGTACGGTACCTTCCGTCGCAGGTATGTGATGTCATAACAGAGCCGTCGGCCGATGCCAGTCTGCCAACCATGATGCTGGTACAGTTCTCGGCGTAGCCGGGACCATCAGGATCCATGTTCTTAAAGTCCTGTGAAAGTGTGGTGCATGGGGTGATGATCAGCAATGCCATCACTGTTGCAATGATAATGTTTTTTACGGGTTTCATTTTAATTTGGGTTTCATTTATTTATTACACTTTGCCTGCTTTTGATATAGGTTTAATACAGGTGGATTCAATGATTTATAAAACAGACAGAATTTTCTGTTTTAATATGGCAAACTGAAAGAGAATGTTCTACTAAAGATATAAATTCATTGAGAGATTTATCTTTAACATTGATTGTGAGCATCATATTACTTATGTTTGGACAACAAGATAAATGTACATTATAGTAAGATGAAAGAATTTCCAGTATGTTTTTCAAAGGAGAGTTTTTAAAGGACAAGTATTCATCTCTCCATTCCAGAATAGTTTCAGTGGTGTCTATTTGGTTAATATCTATCGTGTTATCTGCCGATATCGTAATTTTTTCGTTGGGAGCCAGAAGGATTTCTCGTTCAGTCTTTTTATATTTTTTTGGCAATAGAACATTGACCGTACCCTTCAGCAATATTGTAGTAAAGCAATCATTGGAATCATTAAATAGAAATGTAGTTCCCAATACTTTAACTTTAATATCAGATTTGGTTAATAATACAAATGGTAATTTGGGATTTTTGTTCACTTCAAATAAAACTTCTCCTTCTGCATAAATTTCTCTGTCTTTAATTCCATACTTCTTAGAGTAACGTACCATGGAATTTTTATTAAGGGATAATTTAGTGTTATCCGGCAATGTGATAAACATAACAGAATTCTGTCCTGAGCATAATACTATACTATTGACTTCGGTGTGGGGCCTTTTTAATAGGAGACAAGTCAATAAACCGACAATCAGCAATCCTGTCAAACAGGCGGCATAGAGCAGCTGTTTTGTTTTGCAACGTTTTATTTTATCGTCTGCAGAGAATATTTTTTCAGCAGCTATGTCTGTCTCAGTGCCTGACGTGTATTCTTCCGGTATAGAACTGAATACAAGGAGGTTTCGCAGGGATGCATAATATTTTGTATTTTTCTTACTCTGATTAATCCACCTGTATACCTCGTTGTCTTCGGCAGGAGAGGTTTTTCTGTTAATATACTTTATCAGCGTGTAATCTTTAATATCCATAGTAAGAATACAGATTATTCAATAACATCCCTAAAAGTTTTGCGTAAAATTTTCAAAACGCAAGACATCCGATATTCAACTGCTTTTTCGCTTATTGACAGTTTTTCAGCAATCTGGCGATTTGTTAAACACATATTTCTACTCATGATAAAAACTTCTTTCAGTTTTTCTGGCAGGGAATCTACATATTGATCCAGACGATGCCGATATTCATCATTTAAAAGTAAACTCATTGATTCATCCTTAAGGGAAATGATAGACAAATGATTATCTATGATTTCTTTGGACGATTTAACATATTTTCTATGATTCTTTATTTTTCGTAAATAATTTAAACTTTTATTTTTTGCAATTGTTAAAACGATCGATTTATATCCAATCACAGGGTTAATTTGAGATCTCTTTATCCATAATTCTGTAAAAACATCCTGTGCAATATCTTTAGCGGAGTCAAAATCAACAATATACCTGTTAATAAAATATAGTACCGGTTTATAAAAAGTATGATAGATTTCTTTAAAAGCTTCTTTGTCATTTTTTGTAAGTTTTAAAGCAAGCTCTTTCTCCTTTATACCCATACTACAATCAAAAAAATTAGCTTTAAATATAACATAAGCCCGGTATCCTGTTTTTCAAGGAAATACAGATTGCCTGCTTTATTCGTTATGTGAAGCAATGTATTCGGTAAGCTTACCAAGACAATTTACATAGCTGCCATATTCATTGTCATACCATCCCATTATCTTGGCGTGAGTTACGGGGATCTTTACCTCCTTCATGCTATTTATACCCAGCATTGATAATGCATCAGAAGGAATATTCAAAAATCCGGTACGGGTGTGTATTTCGTTGCCCTCTATCATAATAGCGGCCGGGTAGCCCAGCAGGTCTGATGATACATTCTGACAGGTAGAAAAACACAATAGTCCTTTTTGCTCTCCATTGGCTGCCATTCTGTAAATTTCTTTTATGTTGTCTGCATCAATTGAGGGCAAACCATCTTCATTTATCCTTGAACTGAAGGTGATATTCAGAGCGATAAGAGACACTGTATTGGTGGGTATTCTAATGGAGTCTGCCATAAAACCAAAATGATCAATCTGGGGGATTACCTTCTCCAGCGTTTTGGCAGCTCCCGTAGAGGAGAGGATAATATTATTGAGTACAGACCTGTTTTTTCTAAGATCTGATGTCCCGGTAGAAGGCACAGAATCCAATACGCTTTGTGTATTTGTGGCTGCATGTACAGTTGACATTGATGCGGTGAGGATCTCGGAGGTCTCTTTATTTTCCAGAAGAGGTTTGATCATATGAGCCAGGCCCGTAGTCGTACAGCTTGCTGCAGAGATTATGTTGTGTGTAAGAGGATTGAAACAGGTATGATTTATTCCATAGATAAGAGTGGGATAGTTCTCTTCGCACTCTTTTACGATTTCTTTAATTTTAAAAGGAGCACTTACAATCACTTTTTGAGCTCCTGCGGTTAAATGTCCTGCAATGCTGCCTTTGGGGTCGTTTATCGGCAGGGTGGGGTCTAAAAATTTTCCTGTACAATCGACAACTATTTTAACACCGTGCTCCCTCCAGTTAATATTTTTAGGATTTCTTTCTTTGCAGAGAATTTTAACCGGAAACTGATTGATTGCAACAAGCCCTTCTTCCGGATCGATAATTTCTATTTTACATGCTCCTCCAGCGTGACCGTGCATAAAATGACTCAGTGAGCCATATGTTGAATCGGTAGATATGGTATGGATGAGATTTTCCAGACTTTTTCCCACCATTCTTCCTACATTGATTACTATACCATCGAATTTCCCTGAAATTAAATGGTACCATAGTGTTAGCTTACCTATACGTCCTAAACCATTAATTCCCAATAGTTTTTTTTCATTTATAACATTTCTCATTTTATTATTGAAGGTTTAATTATTAAATGTCTTATAATTCCTTGACACGTATAGGGTAGTGTCCTTGATAAACAATCCCTTTTGTTCCGTCAATAGCAATGGGATCTAATGATAATAAAAGATTTCCGTTAATAGTGCATCTCTTTTCTTTTTCATTGACTTGCATATCGTCACAGTTGACTATACCTGTTTTTCCCAGCGATGCAGCGGTTACTGCTGCGTGTGAAGTAGCACCGCCCCTTCCGGTAAGGAGTCCTTCACATTCAAATATCATTTCTATGTCGTCAGGCACTGTGTCGGGTCTTACCAATACTGCCTTTTCTCCGGTGCCTCTTTCTTTGAGTAATGTCAGATCTTCCATATCAAATATGATTACACCGTTTAACACTTTGTTTCCTATTCCTATTCCGCAACCTATCCTTTTCATCTTTTTCTCCGGAACATCAAAGACTTCAATACTGCTTTGCTTAAATGGAGTCATCTCCCTGGTTTGCAAAATATAGAGATCCCGTGGATCTGATGTTTCAAAGGTGAATTCTATCTCCTGATGGTTGAATCCGTGAATCTCTATAAGTTCATGGGCGATTTCACTAAGACGTTTATAAAGCAAGGGAAATGCAGATTCCAGTGATACACTGGTTTTGCGGTAATGTTTCAACCTTTGTTTTTCGCTGATTGGCAGAGTGTTTACCAGTCCTGCAACAATATCTTCCCCTTGGCTTAGGAAAGAGAAGTCTCCGGCAAGATTTATCCCGGGGATATTATCATGGATATCTTGTGTAAAGAGAACTCCAGAACCAGACTCTTTATGCAGGTTGCCAAATATCATTTGTTGCACAATAACTGCAGTTCCCCACTCCTCGGCGATATGAAGATATTCTCTATATGCTTTAGCTCTTGGCGTATCCCAGGAACGGAATACAGAGATAATCGCCTTTTTTATCTGCAAAAAGGGGTCAGGTTCAAATTCAATTCCATTATCTGTCAGCAATTTTTTATAAGTAAAAGCTATCTCCCTCATCGTTTCCGGGGTAAAATCAATTTTCTGTGAGATGTTGTACTCTTTTTTATAATTTATAATAATCTGGTCAAAATGATTTCTTTCCAACCCATGAGCCATGCCCCAGGTTTGCAGCAATCTACGGTAGCAGTCCCATGAGGTCCATCCGTAATTATATTGTCTGCTAAGGCTTTCTGTAATTTTATCGTTGAGGCCTACATTCAGAAATGTATTCATGGCACCTGGCATAGATATGGCGGCACCTGAACGGACACTTAACAGCAGCGGTTTTTGTGGATCTCCCAGTTTTAAACCCGATATACGCTCCAACTCATTAATATGGTTTTTGACAAGGTTGTCAATTTCTGTGTTTAATGCAGGGATTTTGAGAATAACATCAACTCGTCTGAAGACTTCTGTAGTTATGACAAAGCCGGGTGGAACAGGATAATTACCTTGATAGAGTTTTTTTAGATAGTAGGCTTTTGATCCCAGAAACACCTGGTTGTCAATGGTTGGAGTCAGGCAATAAAGAGGGCTTGCAATAAGTTCGGGATTATATGTCATGATGCTCTGAACCTCTGTGTCTGAGAGATTGCTTATCTGCTTACGAAGATTATTGAGCACTTCGCTTATGAAATTATCAAAAAGTTGAACCAAAAACGCAGAGGAGAGGAGTTCTCTATAAAAAATCTCGGATTCTCTCAATACTTTTTTCTTTAATCCCTCTTTGGAAAATTCTTCCTGGTTGTTAACATATTGCGGAATGATAATGTTCAAAAGTTGCTGGTAGGGACGGATAAAATACTTATTGATTATTTCTTTGATGCTCCCCTCCATAAATTGGAATATGTTGATATATTGATTTATGGTAAAGCTTCCCGAAGTAAGACTGTATTGGAACATTTTAAGATTGGAATCAAATCCCTGATCATATATTCCGTCAAGACTCAATCCCTCCCTGAGTAACATTATCATAGAGAATATCTCATTGAGGGTTTTTGCCGTAAAATACTCTTTGTTAATGGTAGAGATTATTCTGGCAACCAAATTTGAAGCTGTTGACTCCAGTCTGAAAATGAGCCCAAGCGCCTCAAATTTATCTTCCCGATAATAACCGTACATAGAGGGTATTCCAAATGCGATATGTCTTTTGTAAGATATTCTTTCCCATCCCTTGCTGACTGTTGGATCAAATATAATTTCATTCAGTTTAACCATTATATTGAAGATCGATTTTAGCGCTTCGATATTGTTTTGGTTATGCAGGTTAAGTTCGAGTTCTTGAATATCTTTACTGTCGATGAAATGATATCGGCGTAAAACCGGCAGGATATCAATTGTTTCAAATTTGTATTTTTCTTTGAGCAATTGGTACAATTCAATCAAAAGTTTTACCCTTTTTACGTCATTCTCGTCATCGTGTTTAATATTTGATAATATTTCAGAGAGCTCTCCATCCTTTTTTACCAGCAGCTCTTCAAGGGTAAATCCGTTTTCTTTTGTTGCTTTGCGTAGTACCTGATGGACTCCGTTAACCCATTTTCCCTTGACATCTATTGAGTCATAGACACTTTTAGGGAGGATGTCTTTAAGCTTCTTTTTATCGGGATCATACCAAAAATTAATAACCTTCAAGGTTATATTGACATGTGAGTTGTTGCCTTCAGTGTGGATTTGTTTTCTTAAAAAATGGATCAGTTTGTCATTCCGGTACGTTATTTCATCAATTTTTGTTGAAATTTCTCTTAAAAGTCCTTCTGCACCAATTTCACTGAAATATACAGGAAATATGCGGCACAATTGCTTTATCTGTTTATATACCGGATGTATTTTTGAGTTGAGCAACTTCGTGATATCCTTTTGGAATAGATCGGAGTCGAAAATAAATATTCCTCCGCATCTTAGATGAATAACCAGGGCAGAGAGCAGCCTCTTCATTCTTTCAGGGTCCGATTCAATCATTTCAAGCCAGATACGGATACACTTAATATGATTGGGCTCAATTTTAAGTTCCCATTCAGGGGTCAGGTAGGTTACTCCGGGGGTGATGAATCCAAATTGTATTAACTGTTCTTCAAACAAGTTTATAAGTGCTGAATCATTGGTGCCAATCACTTCTCTGCCCAGTTCAAGGATTGAGTCAAGAATAAGATGCGTTGAACTCCCTTTTGTTTTTCTGTAAAACAGAAAAAGTTGTTCAATCAAGTCGCGATAATCATCTGTACCAAGTTTATCTCTGATCCCTTTCAAAAACCTGTTAAGATCTGATAATAAATAATCTCTGTGAAAAATTGTCCCGGGAAGATTGAGAAGATAAATGATATAGTATATTTTCTCTGAGACTTTTGTGAATACTTCAATTTTATCTTTATAATTATCTATTATATCAGAAAAAGTAAGTGTTGCTTTCTCAAGGGAATCCCATGAATTGGCATTATCTGTCAGAACGCGATATTTTTTTAGTATATCTTTTGCAGGATCCTGCAGCAGGGGGAGATAATCTTTAGAAACCCTGTTTTGATTCTCTTCAAACCATTGCTCAATTTGTGAGCTCTCCTCCCAGAAGACGATATTTTTCTCAAGGAGGGATTTCATATATTGGATAGCTCTCTCTTGGTTTTCTTTGTTTTTTACCAGGTATGAAAAGCAGTTTCTGAAATTGCCAATATTGCTGGTGAACGCCAAAAATCCACTCTCTGTATGTTTCTCAAGTATATCTATATATTCGCATACAAGCTGATCATTTAGATAAAAAGATTCGTGGTTTGAGGAAAAGAAGTTCAGATAGAGATAAACAAGATATTTCGATTGATCATCCGGCAGTTCTTCTCCCATAAGAGTGTCATACAAATCTGCCACAATCCTGAATACTCTATCCATAGAATCGGTTTCCCTGTATATCCAGAAATCGTTGATAGATACATAAACCAGCAAATCCAACAGTTCTTTCCGATCTGTTCCGGTCTGGTAAAGTTCTGTGAAAAATTTTTGAGTCCTTGTGTGTATTCCCCAATATTTTTCAGAAAGAGACAGAAACCATAAATGATCCTCCTTTTTCATATCCCGCTATATTATTTATCCGATATATATTTTATTAAATCTATAATTCTGGCAGAATACCCTGTTTCATTGTCATACCAGGCGAGTATCTGCACCAAATCCCCGCCGACTGTTTTTGTAGAGAGTGCATCAAATATTGCCGAGTGGGTATTGTTGTTAATATCACTACTTACTATAGGATCCGAACAGTACTCCAGATATTTTTTAAGAGTTGAATTTGCATAATTTAAAAAAGCTTTATTGATCTCAACCGCATTTGTAACTTTATTCAAATGTATATATAACTCTACAAAAGAGCAATCTGCGACAGGAACTCTTGTGGCAAATCCGTCAAATGAACCGGAAAGCCGGGGGAAAATAATCTCAATTGCACCTATTGCGCTTGTGGTTGTGGGAATAATATTGTTTAAGGCGCTTCTGGCTCTTCTGGGGTCTGTATGATATCCATCCTGCAGATTCTGGTTGTTGGTAAAAGGGTGGATCGTATTCATTAAAGCTTTTCTAATTCCAAACACCTCATCCATCACCTTGATCATTATTGCAACACAGTTAGTCGTGCAGGAAGCATTTGATATTATCTGGTCAGAAGAAGTAATATCCATGTGATTGACTCCCATGACCACTGTTCTGTCAATGCTCCTGTCATTAGAAGGAGAGCTAAGGATAACTTTTTTTGCACCACTGTTAATGTGTCCCTGAAGCATTTCACGGGTTTTAAATTTCCCGCTTGCTTCTATTACGATATCTACAGAATTTTTACTCCAGGGGATATCTGAGGGTTTGCTGAAATGTGTGACCGGTATCTTTAAGCCGTTTACTATCAGATGTTCTGTGTCAAAACCTATATCAGAGGCGAATCTGCCATGGATGCTGTCGTATTTCAGCAGGTGTGACATCATTTTTATATCCATACAATCATTGATATGAGCCACCTCAATATCCGGTGTTTTAGATGCAAGTTTGAAGACCAGCTTGCCAATTCTCCCAAAACCGTTTATACCAATCCTGATTGACATTTTTTAATTGTTTTATAAACTATTTGTTGCGGCACAAAAGTATTATTTTCTCACGAGACTTTCTAAACACTTTAAGACTTTTCCAAAAACAATTTTCTATATGACCTTTTGTGTGAGCCATAAATTTTTCTAAATTTGTACAAACGGAATCATAAATTACTTTGTTTTATATAGCGATTTTTCTCCGTTAATAATACCGTGTTTTGTGAAAAGTTGCATTATAAAAGAGATAAAGGACGGAAACGAGCAGTGTTTCAAAAATTTATTTGAAACGTATTACTCAGATCTGGTCGTATTTGCCTTCGGAATTCTTCAGGATAGGGAATGTGCAGAGGATATTGTCCAGAATTTCTTTGTTAATTTTTGGTGTAAGAGAAAGAGCCTTAAAATTGAGAGTTCTTTTGAGGGATATTTCTATCGTTCTGTAAGAAATGCATGTCTTAATCAAATAAGAAACAGAAAAAACAGGGAGTTAAAGATTAAAGAAATGGCTCTTGACACTACTGTAATTCAATATGATGAAAGCGATAAAGATGAACACAGCGACCTTAATGCTTTATATAAGGCAATAAGTCTTCTTCCGGACCAGCGCAGAAAGATATTCATGCTATGTTGTTTTGATAATATTAAATATCATGATGTCGCAAAATTGTTAAATATCTCTGTAAATACTGTACGTACACAGATGGGCAGAGCTTATAAATCGCTAAGAAAACATCTTGAGGAAAGATATTAATTTTTATTCGCTGTCATACAAATACTCCCTTGATGTGTCATTATACTGACACGATTAAGCTTAAGAGTGATGACAAAAAAAAGTTCCAACTTTTTTTTAGCGAAATTTAACAAAAAGGAATCTGACGAATCTTTTACATTGTTGACAGGACAAGGGGGAAATATAGATGTCGATAAGGAAAAAGAGTTGAGAGAGAGTATTGATACGGAAAAGGCATATTGTAAAGTAAAATCTATAATTAAGCAAAGAGAAACCAGAAAAAAAACAATATATCTGAATAGTTGGAGAGCGGCTGCATGTATTGCAGCTGTTGTCGTTTCTGTACTATTGTTTATCAATAATCCGCTTGGAGAAAAAGAAATTCAATCGGCACAAAATATACCAGTCAGTATTGATAGCACTTTAATTATACTGTCTCTTTCAGACGGCACTATTGCTACGATAAATAAGCAGGATCCTGTAGTCGTAAAAGGGAAAAATCTCTGTGCGATGAATATTAACGGAGTACTTACCTATAGGCCTTCCCCGCGTTCAAAAGACGATCAATATTCAATCAATACCATTACTACACCAATAGGGAAAGATTACAAAGTCATATTAAATGACGGTTCTGAGGTATGGATGAATGCCGGAAGCCGTCTGTCATTTCCTACTTTGTTTAATGAGAATAACAGAATGGTATTTCTTGAAGGCGAGGCGTTTTTTAAAGTAAAGAATACAGCAGACAATCCATTTACTGTAAAGACAGAAAACATGGATGTGCGGGTACTGGGAACGTGTTTCAACATAAGAGCATACAAGGACGAAAATGTTGTTCATACCACACTTGTAGAGGGATCTGTCATCGTTAAAAATTCCGGGTCAAGTAACTTTTCTATTGAACTTAAACCGGACGAACAATATTTACTTAACGTAGAAACGATGGGAGAAAAAGTGAGAACGGTAGATGCCAATTTTTATACAGCATGGATGAGCAACATGTTTGTGTTTAAAAACAAAACACTAAAAGAAGTATTGTATGATCTCAATAAATGGTACGGATTTAACTATGAATTTGTGGATCATGATGCGGAAGAAATACGTATCTCTGGTAATATTGAGCGGTATAAGGGACTTGATGAAGTTTTGGGAATGATTGAAGAATTAAATAAAGTCAATATCATTAAATTAAGTAATAAATATATGATAACATCTAAAAAATAAAAAAGATGGGGCAACGTTGTGGCCGTCACGCCCATCTTCAAACATTGTTTATTTAAAACCTAACAAACGTATGAAAAAAAAACGTGAAAAACTATATTTTCCCAAAGAATATCAGGGAAAATTGAAAACGATTTCAAAAATTTTTATTGTCATTTTTTTGTCTCTTACTCTACAATCTTTCGTTAGCATCAGCGAACAGAAGGTTACCTTAAGAGTAGACAATGCTTCTTTAGAGCAAGTTCTTTGGAAACTGAAGGAACAAACACAATTTGAGTTTGTTTACAGCAATCAGGATATAGCTTTATGCAAGGATATTAGCGTTAATGCTTCAAACAGGCCTCTTGATTCTTTATTGGATGAGATACTCTCAAAAGCAGGGCTGGAATATTCTGTTACAAGTAATGTTATTGTTATACGCAAGAAAAGTGAGCCGGTAGTCATACCATCACATTCTTCACAACAAAAAGATATCGTTGTAAAAGGATTGGTAGTCGATATGGACAATAAGCCTCTTGCAGGCGTAACAGTTCTTCTTAAGGGTACCAATAACGCATGTTCAACTGATATTTCCGGAAGGTTTGAAATAACTGTACCAGAAAACCGGCAGAATGTTTTAATATTCTCATTTATAGGGATGAAGACCCAGGAAATAATGCCTGGAAACAGAACGGATCTCGTACTCAAAATGGAGGAGGTAAGTGAACAAATAGACGAGATTATGGTAGTCGCCTATGGAACTGTTAAAAAAGAGGCCTTTACAGGATCTGCGGCAATCGTTAAAGGAGAGGAAATTATCAGGGAATCATCACCTCTTACTGTCGAAAAGGCTCTTCAAGGATATGTGGCAGGTGTAAGAATAACCCAAACCGACGGACAGCCGGGAGCAAAGGCGACTGTTCAAATCAGGGGTATTGGTTCTATTAACGGCAATATTGAACCTCTTTATGTAATAGATGGAGTGCCTATGGTAGCGGGCGATAAATCACAATTAATTTCATCTAATGTGATGACTGCGCTGAATCCCGATGATATAGAATCAATGACTGTTTTAAAAGATGCTGCCGCGACCTCTCTTTATGGTTCCAGGGCAGCTAATGGTGTTATCATTATTACGACCAAAAAAGGAAAATCAGGTAAAACGGTCATCAATGCAGATTATGAACACGGATGGGTTACTACGGCCATGCCACGCGAACTGTTTGGCCTGTACATGTCTGGTAAGGAGTATACAGAATATGCCTTGGAGGGTTTGAAAAACCGTTATTTATACGACAGGGCAGCATTGCCTGGCCAGAAGAACTATGATGGAGGAAATACCGCTATTCTTGAAGATGCTCTTAATTACGCCTATACTAACCTGAACAAAAGAGCAAAAGTAATACATCCCGATGATAAATTAGACGGCAAATTTAATTACAATACGGCTGATTATTCAAAATACCTTACAAATCCAAGGGACACAGACTGGGCAAAAATACTGTTCGATTCCGGCAGGGAAGATAAAGCAAATATTTCTGCAACAGGAGGAAATGACAGGCTTAGATTTTTTACATCTTTGGGGTACTATAAACAAGTAGGATTTATCCCGAGCAGTAATTTTGGGCGTATTACAGGTAAAATCAACATAGAGAACAAAGTTAGTGACAGAATTACATTTTCTATTGGGGAAATTGTCTCAAATACAGATCAATCAGGTACATCATCCGGGGGGTATTATTCAAATCCCATTTGGGGAGTTAAAAATTTGAATCCCACTGCTCCTGTATATATATCAGAAGATAAATATTATCGTTATCCGGGATTTAACACCAAAATTCCCAATTATGTTCAGAATAATGAAATACAGTACAGAACATCATCGAATTTTCGGAGTCTTACGAACGCCTCACTAACAATTAAGTTAACAGACTGGTTAAGCTTCAGATCAGTTAATGGATTGGATTTTATGTATCTTGTTGAACGTTACGTAGCAGGACTTGACAGTCATGACGGACGCAACGAAAAAGGATACCTGTCAGAATTATTCTCTAAGATAACAGACCTTACTACATCTAATACGCTGAATTTTGAAAAAACTTTTTCGGAACATTTTATTTCTGCCCTTGTAGGGTATGAATCGAGGAGTTACAACAGTAAATATTTTAATGCAGATGGGACAGGGTTTATTTCAGATAATTTTCTTTATCTTGATAATGCAGCAGTTGCTGCCAGCGTGGGAGGTTCTGAAAATAAAGACAGGCTTGTTTCTTACCTGATGAAAGCTGATTATAACTACAAAGGAAAATACTATTTTTCTTGCAGTTATAGACGAGACGGTTCTTCCAGACTTGCAAAAGATGTCCGCTGGGGAGATTTCTTTGCTTTGTCGGGATCCTGGAATATAGCAAGAGAAGATTTTATAAAATCTCAAGACTGGTTAAATAATCTTCGCCTAAAATTATCATATGGAACAACCGGTAATCTTCCGGGCGGGTTTTATGAATCTCAATCACTTTACTCATTGTCAAACAGGTACAATGGAAACCCTGTGTTCTTCCTGAAAAATATTGGTAATCCGCTTTTAACGTGGGAACACTCATATACTTGGAATGCAGGTATTGACTTTTCGCTATTCAATTCCCGTTTGTCCGGATCTATTGAGTATTACAACAAATTGACAGATAATTTACTTAATTATACATCAATATCAAATAACACCGGTTTTTCAAGCTTGCTTGTAAACGAAGGGAAGCTCAGAAATACCGGACTTGAACTGACACTGAGTTCTCTTAATATTAAGCATAACGAATTCAAGTGGAGCACAGATTTAAATATTACCACCATGAGAGCCTTGGTAGAAGAGCTGGAGAATGACGTATTCAGCTCTCCGAGGATATTCCGCCAGGGAGAACATCTTTATTCTTTCTATGCAAGAGAGTGGGCGGGGGTGAATCCTGATACCGGAGAACCACAGTGGTATAAAAACACATATGGAGAAGATGGTAAAACACCTATAAAAGACGGATCAAAAACAAGTAAAATATCGGAGGCTAATCAGGTGATCCTGTGTAAGGCTTATCCTGATTTATATGGAGGAATATCAAATAGGTTCTCATATAAGGGACTTGAATTTTCTTTCCTTGCAACATTCACTCTTGGCGGTAACATGTTTCACAACTTAGACAGATTGTCTGCAGATGGACGTTATATCGGAACTTATAATCCTACCAAAGAAGCGGCCATGGATGTGTGGAAAAAGCCGGGTGACAAAGCATCAAAGCCAATGATTATTTATGATAATCCTTATCAACCGCAGGAATTATCGAGCAGGTATCTCATGTCTACAAATCATATTAGGATTAAGAACATCTTATTATCATACAATCTTCCCCAAAAATGGATTCAAAAACTTAATATAAAAAATCTGAAGGTGTATTTTAATGCTACAGATCCATTTACGTTTTATAAATATGATTACATTAATCCAGAAGTTAGTTACACAGGTCAGACAAATGCCGGTTCAAGGTACCCCGGAATCAAGACCTATAGAGTTGGAATTAATGTCAGGTTTTAATTAAGAATTTAATAAAAGCAACAATGAAAAAATATATAATTACATTATTTTTAACCTGTCTTATATGTTCCTGTGGAAATGACTTTTTAAATGTTTCTCCAACAACAGCAGCAGGTGATGAAAACCTTATTAAGACAGTTGAAGACCTTAAGATTGCCACTCAGGGAGTGTATGAAATTTTTACTTCAGGGGGCTATTATCAAGGTGAATATTCGTTTATTGCCGACCTCATGGGTGATCACATGATGGAACCGGCATGGGGAAGCCAGCATATGAAATTCTTTTACGCATACGGATTCAATAAAGTAAGAGCGGAAACTTCCTTTTTTAGAACAATATACCTTGGCCTTCAGGATATAAATATCATACTTGATAAAGCCGCAAAACTTGGTGATAGTCAGGATAAAAATGCGTTGACAGCTGAGTTGAGAACCCTCAGAGCGCTGATGCATTTTGACCTGGTGAGGATGTACGGACCACTATATTGTAACTTAGGAAAAGGAGCGATTAAAAAAGATGCTTTAGGCATTAGGATAGCAAAAGAACCTATAGTAGACATGAGGGCAACTTTTTATAGAGATAAAACATCTGATGTTTATGAATTTATCAGGAAGGAATTGGAAGAAGCTGTTCCAGATCTTCCGAAGGTAAAAAGAAACGGATATATTGATTATTGGGGTGGCAAGGCCCTTCTTTCTAAAGTGTATCTTTATATGGAAGATAATAACGCTGCCCTAGCTGCTGCAGAGGAGGTGATTAAGCAAAGTGGACGAAAACTTTATAACAGGAACGACTATGTGGCATCATGGAGCGTTGAGTATGGGAATGAATCACTTTTTGAACTTTCAACATCTGTAACAGACAATTCGGGATATACATCACTTGGTTGGATTTGTTCAGAAAAAGGATATAAAACGATTGTCCCGACCAAAGATTTTCTAGAGCTCTATGAGGCAGATCCGGAAGATGTTCGCTTTCAACTACTTCGGAAATCAAATAAGGATAATTGTTACTACATATCGGGAAAATATCCTGGCAGAGATGATAATATCAAAGTTAACAATCCGAAAGTAATAAGGCTTAGCGAGGTATATCTCATTGCAGCAGAAGCTGCACTGAAATCCGGCTCGACAGGGAAAGCAATACAATATCTTTGCGACCTGAGAGAAAAAAGAACGGCAACAGATCCTCGAAAATATGAAAGTTCAATATCCATAGATGATATTCTTTATGAGAGGGCGGTTGAACTTTATGGTGAAGGAAACCGTGCATGGGATCTTTGGCGCAACCGGAAAGCCGTTGTAAGGTATACATCAATGACAGAAAAGGAGCAGAAGGGGCATTCAGATTATTTAAGCAACGGAGTAATTGAATTCGATTTTTATCAGACTATATATCCTATTGCAGAAAGAGAACTTGAGCTTCTTCCGGTCGAAGATAGAGAGAGTCAACAGAATCCCGGATATTAACAGATAAATTTAAACATGTCTATTAAATATTTTGTGTTATCCATACTGATTCTGATCACTGCGAATAGTTATGGACAACAAAAAGAGTATTCATTATTTGAAAAAGCGTTTCACAGTATATCCAGCAACGAGATTGAAATGGTTGTAAAGGAACTGTGCGACCCAAAATATAAAGGAAGACTTGCAGGTTCTCCCGAATACTCTTATTGTGCACATTGGGTGGCAAATCATTTCTCTTCCTGGGGTTTAACCCCGGGAGGAGACAATGGCTTTTTTTTCCAGAATTTTCCTGTTCATTACACAGATGTTAAAGGAGATGGTATTTTAAGGATTACTGGGGATGACAATGTAATTACTTATACTGTTCAAAATGATTATTTTCCGGGGATTCATACGGGTCAGGGGGATATATCAAAAGAGGTCGTTTATGTGGGTTATGGTATTACTGCACCTGAATTTTCATATGATGATTATGCAGGCTTAGATGTAAAAGATAAGATCGTTATAATTGAACCTGGAATCCCATGCAATAAAGAGCATAAAAATTATCAGAAATGGCTGGGGTCTGGATTTTCCGGCACCATCCAAAAATTTGATAATGCAATAAACCACGGAGTAGCGGGGGTGCTTTTTGCCGAACTAATGCCACATCCTGGTATAAAGCATTATGAAAATTTTTTGTATTGCCATGTAGGAGACAGAGTAATTAATGATTTACTTAAGGGAACAGATAAAACAGCCTCATCTTTACGTGAACAGATTAAAAAAAATCAAAAACCGGCTTCATTTCATATCAAAGGCAAGAAAGTGGAACTTTTTTTTGAGAGCCAAAGAGTCCCGTTAAGCCAAACCCAGAATGTCGTGGGGTATATTCCAGGCACAGATTCTTCACTAGAAGATTCACCCATTATTGTCGGAGCGCATCTGGACCATTTGGGAGCTCCCGGAGTTCTTTTTCCCGGAGCACTGGATAATGCATCAGGAAGTGCCATAGTTTTTGTAACAGCGAAAGCGTTGGTCCTTAGCGGACTGAAGCCGCTTAGACCATTGGTTTTCATTCTTTTCGGGGCAGAGGAGGCCGGAATGATTGGTTCTAAACATTATATAAAACATCCTCTTTTCCCATTACAAAATACATTTTGTATGTTTAATCTTGATATGGTGGGCAATGGAACCGAAATCGCGATCGGAGGTATTGACACATTACCGCAGGTTAAACGCTATTTTACCGAGGCTAACGATAAATACATAAAGAGGGTTTTACATACATCAGAATATCGAAAGGCTTCTGGAAAAATGTATACAGATGGGGAGATATTTAACTATAATGATATTTTTGCCTTTTCTGTAGGAACAAGAAAAAAGGTCGGAAGAACATATTACCATAGTCCTCTTGACCGGCCTGAAACACTTACGCCAGAAATTATGGAAGATATTTCAAAATTGCTTTTTATAGCGCTTTATAAAATGAGTATTGACAAAACATTAACTTCATATTAAATCAATCATGAAAAAAATATTAACTCTTTCGGCATGCTTTTTTGTTTTTTGCCTGTTTGGTATACCCGCGAGTAATGCCGAAGGATATCGTGTACCGTCCAAAATTGTCACAGATTTGATTCTTGCTCCGGCGACTCCTTCTTTTTCAGTCAGTCCTGAAAAAGACCGGTATTTAATAGTCTATACAGACGATATTCCTACAATAAAGGAGCAGTCACAGGAAGAGTTGAGACTCGCAGGAACACGGGTTTTACCTGCAACCAATGGCCCAAAGGTAAGAACAAAAATAAAAGGATTTGAAATTAAATCTATGCCGGGTAAAAAAGGCATTCATGAAGGAAAAATTGAAGGGTTTCCGGCCAATGTCAATATTCTTGATTATCAGTGGTCGCCCGATGGCAAAATGATAGCCGCATGTGTAGAGGAAGAGGACGGAATACGTCTGTGGATAATAGATGTTGATGTTCTTAAAGCGACTAAATTGAACGATCTTAAAGTGAATATGTTTTTCGGCACAAACGTATATGAATGGTCAAATGACAGTAAAAAAATCCTTGTCACTTTTGTTCCTAAAAATCGCGGAAAAGAGCCTGTAGACAAAGTTGATAATACCGTACCGGTAATTCAGGAGAGTGATGGAAAGAAAAATCCTGTACGTACGTATCAAGATCTTTTGTCTGATGATTTCACAGAAAGACAGTTTGATTATTATGCAACATCGGTACTTGGTATCATTAATATTGACGATGCCAGGATTTCATATCTGGGAGAGAGAGCTATATATACACAAGCGACCTTTTCTCCAGATGGAAACTATATTCTTATTCAATCGACACAAAGGCCTTATTCATATGTAGTACCTTATAATTACTTTCCGTCTGTAACAGAGATAAGAGACGTAAAAGGTTCAGTAGTAAAAGTACTTGCCAAGACGCAACTTATTGAATATGAATATTCAAGCTTGAATTCTACATTCCCGGGGCCACGTAGTTATAGGTGGAGACCGGATCTTCCTGCATCTGTTTACTGGATAGAACCTCTTGATGGAGGTAATGGAAATGCAGATGTGCCTTACAGGGATAAAGTAATGTGTATTTCCAGCCCGTTCAGGGAAGGCCCTGAAGAAGTTTATAAGAGCGAAAACAGAATTAATGGTATTCTCTGGGGAGATACTAATAATGCATTCGTATTGTTATCTGATCGGTCTGTTCGTCATAAGAAATGCATTCATATTGATCCCCAAAAAAATGCTGTGAAACAAGTCATATATGACTTGAATTCAGAAGATCTATATGCTGATCCGGGGACAATAATAACGACTTTAAACAGTCTGGGAAGGAATGTGGTATATACTCCGGATAATTATAAAAGCATTTATTTCAGTGGAAGGGGCTATTCACCAAAAGGGGCTTATCCCTTCATTGATGAATACAATCTTGCAAAAAACAGAACCAGGCGAATATGGCAATGTCAGGACCCTTATTTTGAATCGCCTGTTGCTTATATTGACCTGGTAAAAGGAAAATTTATTTCCAGAAGGGAATCAAATGATGAGACACCTAACTATTATTTGGTCAATGTTAAAGGAAAAAAGGCAATCGCTCTGACCAGTTTCGAAAATCCATATCCTTCAATGACAGGTGTGACCAAGCAGGTAATTGAATATACCCGTAAAGATGGTGTTAAACTAAGCGGTACACTATACTTGCCTGCCGGATATAAAAAGGAGAATGGAACACTTCCTGTCCTGATGTGGGCTTATCCTTCTGAATTTAAAAGCAGTGATAATGCAGGTCAGAGGAGTGATGCCCCTAATCAGTTTACCCGCTATACAAGAACTTCGCCTATTCTTTGGGTTGCCGAGGGTTATGCTGTTCTAAACAACGCATCTTTCCCGATAATTGGAGAAGGTGACAAAGAACCGAATGATACGTATATTGAGCAATTGGTGAGCAATGCAGAGGCTGCTATTGATAAATTAGTTGAAATGGGAATAGCTGACAGAAAAAGAATTGCAGTGGGCGGACACTCTTATGGTGCCTTTATGACTGCAAATCTTCTGGCAAATTCCGACCTGTTTGCAGCAGGGATTGCACGAAGCGGGGCATATAACAGGACACTTACACCTTTTGGATTCCAAAATGAAAGAAGGTCCTTTTGGGAGGCTCCGGATGTGTATTTAAATATGTCTCCTTTTGTTAAAGCAGACAAATTGAAAACTCCTATACTGCTTATTCATGGATTGGCAGACAATAACACAGGAACATTTACGGTGCAGAGTGAGAGGTTATATACGGCACTAAAAGGGAATGGGGGAATTGTCCGGCTTGTGTTGCTTCCATATGAAAGCCATGGTTATGTAGCAAAAGAATCAATCCTGCATCAGGCCTGGGAGACATGGCAGTGGCTGGAAAAATATGTGAAAAACAGATAATAGATATTGTTGTTAGGTAAATGTGTGTAAAAGCCCCCTGTTATTGAACTTTTAGTTCAAAAAACAGGGGGCTTCTGCGTGCGGTCCTCTCAGCAAAATGTTAGCAATATACCTGCTGTAATCCAACATTTGGGTTGTTGTAACCCGGAGTAATCAAAATATTCGACATTAAATAGATTGTTTGCTACTATAAAAACCTCATAACGGGGCTCGTACCAACAGATACGAACATCTACCAGTGCAAATGGATCAAAAGCAGTAACTGCTCCTGAAACATTGTCTACATAAGTACCGGCACGATCATAAAAAGTAAAATTCCAGGATGCCCTCAACTTTTGAATAAAAACCAAATGCACAAGATTTATATTGATTTTATGCTTTAAATAATCCAAAACATAAGAAGTGGTTTGAGGTGCATTTTCTTTATCTAATTTTGTAAAAGTATAACTAAAACCAATTTGCTGAATGATGCTTTTTGGATTGCATTTTGAGGGATTCCATCGGAAATCGGATTCGATTCCGATGGCATTTATCCGACTGTAATTCTGGCTTTTTGAAGTATTTGTTCCTTCTGTATACACCCAGTCGATAATGTTTTTTCCTTCACGGTAATAAACATGCATTGTTGCTGTGCATGTATTCTTAACAACCTTACCGCCAACTTCATATACAATGGCTTCTTCTGGTTTTAAATTGGGGTTTGCCTCATGTGTACGACTTTTGTAAAATAAATCGGTAAATGTAGGCAAACGTAAAGATTGATTAACGGCTGTATATACAATAAGATAAGGTGTGATTTTATAACGTATGTCACCGGCAAAGCAAAATTTATTCCCAAAATCGTTACTGTGGTGGAATGACACACCTGCATTTACGCCAAAATTACGGTATTCATATCCTTGTGCCAAGAAAGCACGCATAAGAATCCTGCTCATTTCGTTTGTAAATTGGACATTGTGCTCAAACGGAACAGGGTGGGATTTCTCCATAGGATGCCCTAATACGTTGCTGAAAATGTGTTCTTTACGAAGCTCGGTGGTCACAGATGTCTGACCTGCAATGCTTCTAAAGAGAATACTAACTTCTCCACCGTTAATTTGTGTTTTATGGTAATTATGTTCTGTGTACCAAGCGGGTGCTTTATTACGGAACAGCTCAAAACGGTTGAAGTGTGTCCGGTGGTAAGTAACAGCAGAAATTTTAAAGTTATTGATTTCTTTGTGCCACCTCAAACTACCCAATAGAGTACGGGTGTAATCAAATTGATCAGGATATGTGAATGAATAAAAACCGTTTGCACCACAAGGTTTATCCTGAAAACCCAGCTGAGCTTCCCAGGCTCCAATATTGGATTGGTATTTAGTATAACTGTATAAATTAGTATTTCTAAAGTCCGTGTTATTGATGTACCCGGTGCTTTGACGATAAGATGCAGAAAGAAAGCTATGCCATTTATCAGTACCGACGGTGGCATTCCCAAGGACATTCAAGTATCCATTTTGGCCTCCTGAAAGTAAGAGATTCGCAGTATTTAAATGTTGATTTCCTGTAGTAATATTCAGGGCTCCACCTATAGCGCCCGGTGCGCTGAGCCCTTGAAGGATTTCTATCCCGGTAACAGATGAAAAATCAATAGGAATGTCTAACGAATAATGTCCTGTTTGAGGATCGCTAAAGTTAACTCCGTTGAGAAGAACTTGTGTTTGGTCAAAATTGCCGCCTCTAACAGAGAGATCGGCATGAGTACTAAAAGGACCGCGTTGGCGTAGGTCGATGGAAGGAAGGGTTCTGAGCAGATCGTTTATAGTTAAAAACGGAGCTCGATCTACATCGATTCGGGAAACAGATGTGATTGTACGGACAACAGTTGGCAAAGCATCCTTTCGCTCTCCCATAACGACGACCTCTTCCAGTTCAAAAATTTTTGAATGTGTTAATGTGTCGGATTGAGCATAAACTATGTTTTGGCGTTGAGCAATCATGTTCATCCCAGTACTCAATACCCCAATTATTACAACCTTATGGAGCGTATTAAAAGCAGCGTACGGCTTGCGAGTCCATTTTTTAAAACAAAAATCGTATTGTTTTTTTCTGATTATAAACATAAAAACCCTGTGACTTATAAATATTTCAAATTTCCTTTTGCCTGATCAATGGAATTATAGCCTTTTCTTTGAAGAACCATTTCCAGTTCAGAATTTATTCTTGAAAAACAATTGATACCTTCTTTTTCAAAAGTAGTTGCTACTTGAATGGCATCTGCCCCGGCGAGAAGAAATTCGAATGCATCGGTGCCTGTTTTAATTCCGCCGACTCCAAAAATTGTAATTTTATTACCCAGGAGCTCATAGAACATCCTTACATTTGCCAGAGCTATCGGCTTAATATAATCTCCACTAAGACCACCAAAACCTTTTTTGGGCTTTATCACCGGAGTTTCTGTTTCCGGGTCAACTATTAAAGTATTACCAACTGAATTTATACAGGTTATAAAACCAATCGTATACTTTTCAATTAAGTCTGCCATTCGTTTATAATGAATCATGTTATAAAAAGGAGGCAATTTTAATCCTATCGGCTTTTTGCCTAAACTTGATATTCTGCACAAAACCTTTTCAGTTTGTTCTAAATCATAAGCAATTTGTGATTGCCCTTCTAAATTTGGGCAACTTAAATTAACTTCAATCAGATCAACGTCGCTGTTTTGAAAAGCCTCAACCATTATAACATAATCTTCAACTGACAAACCAGCAACACTTGCAATTACCGGTTTGTTGTATTTTTTAAGCTGTAATGCATATGTAACATACTTTTGATAGCCCAAATTTGGCAATCCCATTGATTGAATAGAGCCTAATGGAAGACGAACATATCTGGGCTTCTGATTCCCCGACCTGGGCTCAATGGTGCAGGATTTCATTACAATGGCAGACGATTTTGATTTGGCAATTGCTTCCAGTTCTTCAGGAGTTGTATCCAGCGGTCCGGAAGCATTACAAATAAACGAATCAAGGTCAATACCTGCAATTTTAGTTTTGGTAGTTATCATAAATCATATACTAAAGTGTTATTAGAATTAGTATTTGAGCCAGTAAAATTCTCAAAAACATAGTTAGGGGGTAAACCGTTGCGTAGGTGGTTGATTGTGCATGAACAGGGGCAAGGCTATTGGCAAATTCAAGAGCAGGAGGATCTGTCATTGCTCCGGATACAATGCCACAAATTTTCAGGTAATTCATTTTCATTGCCCTGGCAATGATGGCTGCAAGAAATATTGGAATAATTGTAATTGCTGCTCCATACAAAAGCCAGACATACCCGCCATTTACAAGAGTTTGAATAAATTTTCCTCCGGAAGAAAGCCCTACACAGGATAAGAACAAAATGATACCAAGCTCTCGAATCATCATATTTGCCCCGGGGGTCATATAAAAATCGAGTTTTTTAATACGTCTCTTATGACCTAACATTATGGCAATCAAAAGTGGGCCACCGGCCAGCCCTAATTTTGCAGGAACAGGTAGTCCGGGAATAATAATTGGAATACTGCCAAGTGTAATACCAAGGAAAATGCCAAGAAAAATAGGTACAGTATTGGGGTGTGCTAATTCTTCAACCGAATTTCCGAGTTCTTGACGAATTTCGGGCAACAAATCACGTTTCCCCACAATCCTTACTGTGTCTCCAAGTTCAACAGTAGTCCGGAGGGTTGGTAAAATTTCCATACCGGCCCTGAAAATACGAGTGATATTAGCTTCATACCTTCTATAAATCCCAATTTGTTCTATGGTTTTACCTGCAAATTTTCGATTTGTGACTAAAACATGAAACATCGCAAGGTCACCTGATATCTTACGTTTATTACCAACTTTAACATCGCCCATTTTTAAACGAAGCGTATCAATATGGTTTATTGATGAAACACCATATATCACATCTCCTTTTTGTAGTATTTCTTTTTCAGATGCTACAATGAATGTATTATTTCGACCAATTCGGGAAATAACCAGTTCTGTATCTACTATTTTTTTTATATATCTGATATCTTTACCAAACATACTTGAATTTGTAATGTAGATTTCTACGCTTTCGAGTTGCTTTTGGTTGCTATTATACTGGTTATTATAATCCTCCACTTCTTTATTAATTTTAATGCCGAATATCCAACGCACAAGAATCATAGTTAAAATAACACCCAGGACTCCAAACGGATAAGCCAGTGCATAGGCCATTCCTGTTACAGCGATATCCTGTGTTTTCCCTATTTCTGACAATACCTGCTGAGCTGCGCCAAGACCCGGTGTGTTTGTAACAGCACCACTCATAATGCCAGTAATAACTTCCGGAGAAACGCCAGTCCAGTAATAAATTAGATATGCTATAAAAAAACCGGTAACTACTATTCCTACAGCAAAAAGATTTAAAATTAACCCGTCTTTTCGAAAAGTGCTAAAAAAACGAGGCCCAACATCAATGCCAATCGCATAAACAAAAAGTATCAATCCAAATTCGCGTGTAAAATTTAGCATAGTCGGGTCGGCCTGTACTCCAAAATGAGCAAATAAAAGACCGGAAAATAATACTCCTGCAATGCCCAACTTAACTTTTTTAATCTCTATCTTGCCAATTAAAATCCCCACAAATGCTGTTAAACTAATGTAAAGCAAAGTCGACGTTACATCTGTTCCTTTAAACAAATTAATAATAAAATTCACTGCAATTTTTATTTGAAATTACGTATTAATGTCCTGTTTAAACGAAGGACGTATATATGATAAAATCACAAAGATAAAAGTTATCAACGAGTTTAAAATTTAAAGAGGGTGACTAAAAAGTCAAGTTGACAAATAGTCACCTTCTTTTGTGTCTACAAGGTTAGAGTAGATGTCAAAGGTAATCTATAAATCTTACACTCAGAACGACAATCTGCTTTTTCCTCCGAGTTTAGGAGACTTCATCGCTGAGAACGACCCTGTTCGTGTGCTGAACACAATCGTTGACCACCTTGATATCAGCAAGATTGAAGATACGTACGCAGGCGGTGGTACTAGCAGTTACAATCCCGGGATGTCCGTCAAGACAGTGTTCTATGCCTATCTGCCGAATGTTTTCTCAGGTCGAAAGAAGGAGGACTCTTCTAAAGCGTGATGTGAACTTCATGTGGCTGAGCAGGATGCAGTCTCCGGATTTCAATACCATCAACCTCTTCCGCAAAAACAGGGCAAACACTGTAATAATATTAACTTAAAATACTATATTTGCAGCCTATAATCTTCAGGGCAGGGTGTAATTCCCGATCGGCGGTATAGTCCGCGCGCCGTAAATGGCTGAATCGTTGAAACTACGGTACCGACAGTTAGAGTCTGGAAGAAAGAAGACATTATGAAAACATCAGCTATAACTATTGTATGTGGGGTTTTGATGCTGTGCGTCGCCCCGTTTGTTCCAGTAAAAGCTCAGACTTTAGCGGAACAGGAATCTGTAAGTGATTCCCTGGAAATCAACATCAGTGAAATTACCGTTTCGGCCTCGTACCTTAAAACGGGCACCTCTCCATTGCGCCTGGCTACTGTCGACAGCCGGAAGATAAAAAGAAAAGGTGCCGGTACTACATACCCCGAATTGCTCTCCGGTATTCCCGGGATTTACGCTACCAGCGAATCGGGCAGTTACGGAGATGCAAGAATTAACATCCGGGGATTTAAACAGGAAAATATCTCGGTCATGTTAAACGGCATTCCCATCTCGGGTTTAGTAACGGGCAATATGTTCTGGAATAATTGGCTGGGTCTTTCCGATGCCACATATTCCATCCAGGTACAGAAAGGGATAGGTGCTTCTATGCTTTCCGACAATTCGGTGGGTGGTACGGTGAATATTATTACAAACACGGCCACAGCAGAACCGTCGGTTTTGGCAGGTTTGTTTTATACCGGATACGGGCTGGGAAAAAGTTTTGTCAGTTTGAATTCCGGACAAAACCAGAGAGGATGGGCCGTATCGCTTATTGGGTCCTATACCTGGGGTAGTGGATATGTCCGGGTAGCGAATGTAAAATCCTGGGCTTATATGCTGAATGTCAGCAAACGTTTTAATGAACGTCATCGTTTGTTGCTAACAGTCCTCGGATCTCCTGAAAGACATCAGCAACGTTCAGTCAGGTTGAGTGCATCGGAAATAGAAACGTACGGTCTGAAGTATAATAAGAACTGGGGCTATCTGGACGGGAAGCCCAGGAGCCTGAGTGAGAACTTCTATCATAAGCCCTACATAACCCTTAGCTATTTTATGAAAGCTGCAGAAAGAATATCACTTACCAACACATTGTATCTGTCGGTGGGTGACGGCGGTGGAAACTGGTCCGAGAGCAAGGGAAAGCGAATAATTGACTACCGGAAAGACGGACAAATTGACTGGAATGCTGTGGTAGAGGCCAATAAAGCTTCGGGTGAGGCTCTGAATATCCTGAGTGTTTACCTGGCCGGGCATACACAGTCAGGATTCAAAAGTCAATTGGAATTTTGTGTTTTTCCACATATTAACCTACAGGCGGGAGTGCATTACCAGCATTATTCTACCTGGGAAAAAGAAAGAATTACTGATCTTTTAGGGGGAAATTACTGGTACGAGGATTATGCTGGCAATTCGCTGTCTGGAATGGCCGGGAGAAATCCGGTGAAAAAAACAGGAGATTATATCCGAACCTACAACGGAAAAATCATAGATCATGTTACCGGATATTTATCGGGAGACTATTTGGCTGGTAGATGGAACCTCCGGGGCGGTATTTCTTTAATGTGGAACAGTTACAGAAGGTGGGACAAGTACAATTATGTAGTGTCACCGGCCGGACCGGCCTCTTCTGTCTATAGCCCTGCTGTCTGTGCGGCCGGATTCAGCGCCAAAGGCGGGGCTTTGTATAAATTGAACCGTTCAGCTGCGTTATATTTGAATACTGCCATTTATAGCCGGCTCCCATATGCAAATGTTTTTTTCGCTGCCGGAACAAACGATATAACGTCCAACGTAAAAAATGAGAAAAACGTTCTGGTCGAAGCCGGTTACCGTTTTACCGGTATCCGTACCTCTTTCGAAGCTACTGCCTATTATGCTTACTGGAAAAACAAAACCCTTTTGTCCGATCCGTACAAACAACAGGATAATAGTACCTATCAATATATGGTACAGGGGCTTGATGCCCTGCATTACGGCATTGAAGTTACAGCTGTCCTTCAGGCAGCCCGATGGCTCAGAATAGAAGCCGGTGCCTCGTTTGGGAACTGGACCTGGAAGAATGATGTCTCGGCCAATATTTATGATCCTTATTCGGGAATCCTGACAGATCATATTAACGTTTATTGCAACGGTCTTCGGGTGGGGGACTCTCCTCATACACAATGTATGGCAACAATTGAAGTGTGTGTTGTTAAAGGACTTTATGTCAATGCCGATTGGAATTATAACGGCCGGATCTATGCCGATTTTGACCCAGCCGGCCGGATAGATCCCAACGACAGGGCCAATTCCTTGCAATTGCCCGATTACCATCTGATTAATATGTCAGTCATCTGGAGAACACCCTTTGGGTTTACTTTGCTGGGCAACCTAAACAACCTGACCAATCAGAAGTATATTGAGCGTGGAAAAGACGGAGCGGACCATACATCGGAATCCTTCCGCGGTTATTGGGGTTTTGGCATAAACGGCAGCCTTGGGTTACGGATAAACATTTTTGACAGGATCAAAATACGATGAATACTAAGCAGTATGAAAAGAACATTTGTTATTATCTTTTGCTGTTTTATCACATTGCTTTCAGGTCAGAATAAGCCGTCGCAAAACTGGTTGGATCAGAAGTTTTCCATGTTTATCCATTTCGGGCTCTATTCTGTTTACGGGGGTGTTTATGACAGGGAGCCTGTTACCAGGGGATACAGTGAACAGATCCAAGCATTTGCCGGAATCTTTAGTGACTGGTATGCCGCAACGGCAGATCAGTTCAACCCCGTTAGCTGGGATCCCGATGCAGTAGTTGCCCTGGCCAAAAAAGCAGGGATGAGATCCATTGTCTTTACCTCAAAGCATCACGATGGCTTTTGCATGTTCCATTCCCTGTATACCGGGTTTAATATTGTAGAGGCAACCCCTTACGGCAGGGACCTGATGAAGGAGCTTGCCGAGGCCTGTGAAAGAGGGGGAATCGGGTTCGGAATTTATTATTCGCTCATTGACTGGCACTTCCCCCAGGCCTATCCCATTTCAAGCCACAACGCAGATCCTCTGACGCCGGAGCATTACCATTTTAATTTAAAGCAGGTTGAGGAGATTATGACCCGGTATGGAAAGATCTCGGAGATTTGGTTCGATATGGGATCTTTAACACCGGAACAGAGCAGGGGTCTGTATGAATTGGTGAACAGACTGCAACCCGAGTGTATGATCAGCGGAAGGCTCGGCAATGATCTTGGGGATTTTTGTGTTATGGCAGACAATGAATATCCCGCTTATCAACTGGCCGTTCCCTGGCAGACAGCCGCATCGGTCTTTAAAGAAACATGGGGTTACCGTTCGTGGCAGCAACGGGGCGTTTTGCAACCTAAAATAGATGAAAAGATCGAAAGCTTGGTTCATGTGATCGGCCGGGGTGGCAATTACCTGCTCAATATTGGTCCCAGGGGAGATGGAAGTATTGTGGATTTTGAAGAGGCACTGCTGGACGGAGTTGGCAGATGGGTCAAAACAAACAGCCAGGCAATTTATGCTACAAGATCCAATCCTTTTGGCCGAACTTCTTCCTGGGGAGAAGTTACTGCAAAGGACGATGCCCTGTATCTTTTTATAAAAAGGGAATTCGCGGGTCAACAAATTGATCTCCCCAATGTTGAGGGTACTGTTGAGTCGGTGAGTATGCTTTCATCGGGCAAAGAGACAAAGTACTGGTCAAACCGCAGAGGTGACCGGGGATTGAAAATTGAGGTTCCCGGACAGTTTTTTTCCTGCATTGAGGTCCTTAAGATATCGTTTAAAAAAGGGTATAAAATTGTCCCGCATAACATTTTGGATGAAACAGTCCTGACAGCCGGGAATGCCATGCCGGATTATGGATACTCCCTTCTAAACTATTATGCCGGCTACAAAAGTCTGGTCGCCTATAACTGGGCTTTTGTCTCAAAAAAGAAAGAGCTCACTCCCGAGATCCTGTTTACGGAAAATGAAAAAGGAAAAATCCTGGATGTCGAAATTGACGGAACTGTGCAAAAGGTTACATTGAACTCACCATTGTTCAAGATATTTATCCCTGATATGAAAAGTGTAAAATGGGAAAATATTTATCAGAAAGCAGGCAGGGGAGTGTTTGGCTTTGTACCGGAAGAAAGCGATGAGGCAGGGACTGTTGATCCGGATAAAGAATGGATAAAATTACACGGGTTCACTTATGGCAAAAAGCTCTCGCTTCCTTTGGGGCAGCGCAGGAGTGTGCTTTTTCTCCAGGAGATAGAGTCAGACAAAGAGCAAATCATTGCCGTGGAGATCGGTAGCGGGAATGCTGTATATATGCTGTTGAACGGAAAATATATCACGGCTCATTTCTCTCCCGAAAGGGTAAACTACCAGACAGAGCTCGTACTCCTTCCATTACAAAAAGGTAAAAATCAACTGATTGTTAAATACTACAACGGATTTGAAAAAGAACTTTTCTATAGCATTACACCGCTTGAAGAATGGAAATTTTACACTCAAAAGTTACCTCCGGTAAGACTTTCGGGAGAAGATGTTCATTCTTTCTCTGTACGGGAATCGAATCCTGTTTCTAAAGTTTCCCCGCTTAGGATGAATAATATATTTATATTTAAGGAAAATTGCACTAACAACTATCGGTTCACGAGGTGATATTCGGCCAGGCAATTTACGATTATCAGTGAATCGTTGAACAAAACCAATACAAGAGCCATCCTGATAATGCCCGATTTAAATGGTCGTCCCTTAAAAATCAGTTAAGCCATTGAATATCAGCAAAAATAAGCCATAAAACATTTGGAATAATTGATCAAGATGAAGCCCATCCATACCCCTTGACAGCTCGTTTCTTTTCATTGTCCACCACAGGAAGCGTACTCTCATCTACCTGAATGTAATCACAAGTCAGAACCCGTCGTCAAAGAAGGTCGTAGAGTGGTTTGAGCAGCTCACAGCTCTGGAAGAACCAGTCTCCCATCAACCGGTACTGTTTTTCTTGCCCCGTTCTTTCAATTGTCCCGAGTTTATCATGGCCCCGGTGAAACTGAAACTGCGGGAACTGAAACGACGTGCCAACCTTATGAACAGGGAACCGGTGCAATTTTGGCGTATTGATTAATCGGTTCTTTTTTGTACTTTTGTTCCCACGATCGAGTTGTTAGCTCAGCTGGTTCAGAGCACTACCTTGACAGGGTAGGGGTCACTGGTTCGAATCCAGTACAACTCACTGACTATTCTATGATTCGTTTGCCCCACAGGCCATTGGCCTGTATCCAGGACTTTTTCAACCGGAAAGGAATTTTACGATACCAAATACTCCCGGTCAGCTGTTTTTTAGGTACTTTTTTACCAAATCGTATTCTTCATCGGGCACACGGACATAGATCAGGTTTTTCCCGTAGGTTGTATTTACTGGCAGGAATGAGTTCATGCTGTTGTCAAAAACGACAGGATGAAATCCTTCGTTTTCCAGGTTCCCTTTTATAACTTCAGCCTGGAAAAGCGTGTTGCATTCCGCTATTGTTTTCATTGTCAGACAAGTTTTGTATCCTCCCTAAAGATACATAAAATCTTGTTATCTTAGCCCCTGAAAACACAACAGTATGAGCGAAGTCTTTTTTACAAATTTCAGATCGCGCCCCGGCCGGAGCCTACCCAAAAAAATGGAACTCCTGGTCAAAGCGGCCGGGATTGGAAAGCTTGACTGTAAAGATAAGTTTACAGCCATCAAGATCCATTTTGGAGAACTGGGGAACATGGCTTTTTTGCGTCATAATTATGCTGCGAGGATGGCGGAACTGTTGCTTCAGATAGGTGCTAGACCTTTCCTGACAGACACCAACACGCTCTATAGCGGTTCCCGGTCCAATGCTGTGGATCATTTGCGTACAGCTTACCTGAACGGCTACAATCCCATTAGCGTACCTGGTGCTCCAGTCATAATAGCCGATGGGCTGAAAGGTACAGACGAGGCGATTATTCCCATCCCGGACGGGGAGTACTGTGAGGAAGCCCGTATAGCATCCGGAATTGCCAAAGCCGATGTGCTGGTGACCATGACGCATTTCAAAGGCCATGAACAGTCGGGTTTTGGAGGGGCATTGAAGAATATTGGGATGGGATGTGCCAGTGTGGGAGGCAAATTGCACTTGCACTCAGATTCCCAGCCTGTCATTGAACGGGCCAATTGCACAGGATGCCGGCAATGCGTGATCAATTGCCGCCATAAAGCCATTTCACTCGATGTGGATAGGATCGCCGTTATAGACTATGATCTTTGTGTCGGTTGCGGGCAATGCGTTGCTGTTTGCCAGTACGATGCAGCCCGTCCGGGAGCCTCTTCCTCGGCACAGGGCTTAACGGCCAAGATAGCAGAGTACGCCTGGGCAGCTCTTCAGGGAAAAGAACACTTTCATGTGAGCTTCATCATGGATGTATCGCCTCATTGCGATTGCTGGAGCATGAATGATATACCCATAATTCCCGATATCGGCATGCTGGCCTCTTTTGATCCGCTGTCGCTGGATCAAGCCTGTTTCGATATGGTCAGATCGGCCCGGGCCGTACCGGGCAGTATGGCCGATCCGGAAAGCACCCATTCACATGAGGGAGAGAATAAGTTTGCCTGCGTTCATCCTCGCACAGACGGGGAATTCGGACTCTCCCATGCCCAAAAAATGAAGATCGGATCGCGCGCCTATACCCTGAAAGAAGTATGATAAAACGTTTGATCTCTATTATAGTGGCCGCTTTTTTACCCGGGTTGCTGCTCGCTGGCCCTTATACCCGGGGAGTCACCATTCCTTTTGGTTCAGTGAGCGTGTTTGTTGTCTCACCGCTGAATGAGCCTGAAACCATTTCTTCATTTGAGCACAGATTCTATAATATGGGCTCTGACAGGAAATACGGCAGGTTATACATTGTTCCTTCAGCCGGGCCGTTGCATATACAGCAAGGAAGTTCCCTGGAACAGCCTGGGTTCTTCTCGGCCAGAACGGTTGATCCTGCCATAAATATTCAGATCACTGCTACATCAAGGGGATCTATGCACCGATATACCTTTTTTCAAGAACAGGGTGAACCTCTTAAGGAAGGAAAGATCCTGCTGGATCTGGATGGTAGCAAAGAAGATCCGGGCAGCGAACTTTTATGGACAGAGATCAGGGTTGTCGACCAATGTACTGTGACGGGTTGCTGTATCCAAGATGGAGAGTGGGATATGGGCCACATGTTCTTTGCCGTACGTTTCTCAAGGCCGGTAAGGCGGTTTTATGCTGTTGACCGGAAAGACATACCTGAAAACTATCCCCTCTTGCGAGGAAAGGATCTTTCGGCTGTTTTTGAATTTGACCTGGTCAAGGGAGAAACACAGTATGTTGACGACGGAGTGATAGAGGTTCAGATCGCTTTTTCTTCCGTAGATGCGTTGGGCGCATTGAACAACCTGAAAGCAGAACAGGATGGCAGGAGTTTTGAAACGCTCCGATGGGATGCTGGTCAGGAATGGGAGAAGGAGATGGCTGTCATCACAATTGATGAACCTATGGGCAATAAGCTGCTGGAAAAGCGCAGGGCACTTTTTTACCGGGCATTATATGCGACCTTGTTACATCCTTCACTCTCACACGATGTTGATGGAAGATTCCGCGGCAATGATAACAACATACATGCTTCTGTTCATCATGTCAATTACACATCCTTCTTTCCTGCGGGTCCGACGGGCTATTCGTTAATGACTCTTCTCAAACCGGAAAGAAGCCGCCAGTTTGTAGCTTCCATGCTTGCCTATTACGACAGGAATGTCCTTAAGCTCCTGCCGGGTGGGGATGCACAATATCTGGTCGTAGCACTGCTGACCGATGCTCATGCCAAAGGTATTTTACCCTCATCCCTGACCCCCAGGCTTCTGGATGCCCTCAATCATACCGTGACAAGTGCTTATGAACCTGTGGTTCCCGTTTTGAACAAATTGGGTTTTGTACCTGCCTCTCATGCGGATTTTTCCATATCCCTTACGCGTAAGCTGTCCTATGAGTACTGGTGCTTAGCAAGAATGGCCGGCAGTAGCGGAGACTTTAATATGATCAACCAGATACGCCCCATGGTCACTTTGTATCAATGGTTGCTGGATCCGAAAACCGGATATGCACGGCAGCGAAACAGCGATCTTTCCTGGCATGATGATCCGGATTCGCTGATGCACCGGGATGATCTGCTGTTCATTCCCCACAATATGGCCGATGTGGTGGAACGTACCGGCGGAAGGAAGATTTTTGAAAAACGTCTGGATTCCGCTGGCTGCTTTGATGAACTACCATACCTTTATCTGTGGACCGGAGCCCCATGGAAAGGACAGCAACTGATCAGGGAAATGATGGATGCTTATGACCTGAAAAATGAATCTCCTGCCTGGTTTGTATTCTCGGCAATGGGGCTATATCCTTTATGTCCGGGCACGGATCAGTATGTACTGGGGGTGCCCTATTTTAAAAAAATGACCATACAACTGGAAAACGGCAATGTTCTGATTATTGAAGCCTCCCGCCTGACAGACAGAAATATTTACGTAAAAGAAGTAAAATGGAACGGGAAAGTACTGGATACGGCATTTATTACACATCAGCAGATCATGCTGGGAGGAGCCTTGGAGTTTATTATGACATCCGGCCCGGTTCGCGGCAGGACCTTCAGGAAAGAAAAACTACCGTATTCCTATCTAAAAAAGTAGTATATTTGTTGTTTCCGGAAAATGAGTATAATGCCATTAAAGAACACACTGATTGTCAATCTTTTCGGAGGTCCCGCATCGGGCAAGACCACCTGTGCCTGGGAGATTGCGAGTAAATTGAAGAAACAACGTTTGGTAACAGAATATGTCTCTGAATATGCCAAGGAATTGGTGTGGGATGAAAAGTATTACATTCTGGACGGTAGCGAGCCCCATCAGCATCACATTTTTGAAGTCCAGACACACCGTGTGGAAAGATTGGTAGGGAAAGTGGATGTTGTGGTGACCGATGCAACTTTATTGAACAGCCTGGTTTTTGGAGTGAATGTATCCGATGCTTTCCGCAAGGAGATCATCGACAATTTCAACCGTTTCAATAACTTCAACTTGTTTATACAAAGAACTTCCTACTTTGAACAGGAAGGACGAATACACGATTTGGAGCAATCCCTTGCCCTGGATGAAAAGATCATCGATCTGCTGGTCGGGAACAAGATCCCTTTTGAAACCTACAGTCACAGGACTCTGGACCTAGTCATAATGAAAATTTGTCTACTCATTAAACGATAATGCAATGATACTGAAATACAACGGACCGCTACAAATGCAGATCAACGACATTGCCCAGGTTGCCGATTATATGTGGCACAAGGGCTGGGCAGAAAGAAATGCGGGAAACATAACCGTCAATGTTACTGAATTCATAGGGGATGAGAACAGGAATCTGCCTGCTATCACAAAGATTCCCCTGTTTCATACGGTACCTGAACTGGCCGGTCAGTATTATTACGTTACCAGTGCAGGATCGCGTATGCGTGACTTAGCCAGGAATCCCATGGATCAGGGGATTATTACACGGGTGGCTGCCGAGGGAAAAAGTATAGATATTCTTGCCGATAAGGACTTGCCACCCACAATTGAGCTGCCTTCCCACCTGCTTATGCATCAGGTGTTTGCACAGGAAGCGATCCAACAGGGAATGCCGGTATCTGCCTGCAGGCGGGTGGTTTTCCATACACACCCCACAGAATTGATAGCTCTTTCCCACATAAAGGAATTGCAGAACACAAAGGCGATCACCGAGGCATTGTATGAAATGCATTCCGAGGTCAAAATGTGTGTTCCCCGGGGATTGGCCTGGGTGCCTTACGAAATGCCTGGTTCTATGGAATTGGCCAAAGCCAGTATTATGGACCTCAAAAATTTTCGTTTCATATTATGGGAACGTCACGGCGTACTGGGTACAGGCACAAATATACTGGAAGTGTTCGATACCGTGGATACACTAAACAAAGCCGCAAAGATCTATCTGTACGTTCATTTGCTACGTAGTTAATTTTTTTAATATGATACTTTTTTTTTTGAATAACCGCTCCCGCGTATTGGTACTTCAGACAGAAGAGCCATTACCGGATGTACAGCTGGAGGCCTTGTCATGGCTTTTTAACGGAGCTCTTCCGGCCCGTCCTGAGGACCCGTTCCTGAAGGGCTGCTTCATTGGGCCGCGCCGTGAAATGGTAACACCGTGGAGTACGGTGGCCGTAGAGATATGTCAGAACATGAATATTCAAGGGCTGATAAGGATTGAGAAATTTTTCCCTGTCCGAGAAAATGAGCCGTACGATGCGATGTTGCAGGAAATGTACCATGGTCTGAACGAGCATGTTTTCAACACCGGAAAGATACCGGAACCTATCAGGGAAATACACGAGATCCGGGCTTATAACCGTCAGGAAGGTCTTGCACTTAACCCGGAAGAGATACGTTACCTGGAAGATTTATCGGCACGTCTGGGCAGGCCCCTGACCGATTCGGAAATCTTTGGGTTTTCACAGGTGAATTCGGAACACTGCCGTCACAAGATATTTAACGGAACTTTTATTCTCGACGGAAAAAAACAACCCTACTCCCTTTTTGATTTGATAAGGAAAACTTCTGCAGAGAATCCCAATCTGATTGTTTCGGCTTACAAAGATAACTGTGCCTTTATCAAAGGACCGGGGGACCACGTTTTTTTTATTCCCGAATTTCCCGACCGGCCCGGAAATTTCAGGACTGTCCGGTACGATACTGTGATTAGTCTTAAAGCCGAAACCCACAATTTTCCCACTACAGTTGAACCCTTTAACGGGGCGGCCACTGGAAGCGGGGGAGAGATCAGGGACCGCATAGCCGGAGGAAAAGCTTCGTTTCCGGTGGCGGGGACTGCCGTGTATATGACCTCTTATCCCAGGCTGGAGGGTGGTCTTCCGAGGGAACAGGGCAGGAAATGGATGTACCACTCCCCGGAAAATATATTGACAAAAGCCTCGGACGGAGCGAGCGATTTTGGCAACAAATTCGGGCAACCCCTTATATGCGGATCTCTTTTATGTTTTGAACACATAGGGTCCGGCCACAGTTTTGGGTATGATAAAGTCATCATGCTGGCCGGAGGGGTTGGTTTTGCCCGGCTGCAGGATGCCTTGAAAGAAAAGCCGCGCAAAGGGGACAAGATCGTTCTTCTGGGTGGTGACAATTACAGGATAGGCATGGGTGGGGGAGCTGTTTCATCGGTAGCTACGGGCGAGTACGGTCATGCCATAGAACTGAATGCGGTTCAAAGGGCAAATCCCGAGATGCAGAAACGCGTTTACAATGCGATCAGGGCACTGGCTGAAAGTGAAGTAAATCCCGTTATTTCCATCCATGACCACGGAGCCGGCGGTCACCTGAACTGCCTGTCAGAACTGGTGAACGAGGCAGGCGGCAAAGTGGACATCGATAAACTTCCCATGGGAGACCTTACCCTGAGCACCAAAGAGGTCATAGGGAATGAATCGCAGGAACGCATGGGCCTTGTTATGGCTCACACCGATATTCCGTTATTGCGGGATACGGCTGCCAGAGAGCGCGCCCCCATGTATGTGATAGGTGAGATCACGGGGGACGGGCGCTTTACATTTGAAAATTCACGTACCGGGGAAAAACCCATTGACCTGGAACTTGAAGATATGTTTGGTTCTGTACCACGCACACTCATGGAGGATGTAACCGATGACCCCGTTTTTGAGCCGCTTTGTTACCAGCAGGGCGATGCAGTCCTGAAGGAGTACACAGAAAAAGTAATGCAATTGGAATCGGTCGCCTGCAAAGACTGGCTGACCAACAAGGTGGACCGCTCCGTCACCGGATGGGTTGCCGGCCAGCAATGTGCCGGGGAATTGCAATTGCCCTTGAACGATTACGGATTGACAGCCATAGGGTATGTACCTTCCTCAAAAGGATTTTCGGGCATAGCCACATCCTTGGGTCATGCTCCTGTCCCGGGCCTGATAGATCCGGCTGCCGGAAGCCGCTTGTCAATCGCGGAAGCTTTGACCAACCTGGTTTTTGTGCTATTAGGGAACGGACTGCGGGATGTCTCCCTGAGTGCAAACTGGATGTGGCCCTGTCGGAACAGGGGGGAAGATGCCCGGTTGTACCGGGCTGTAGAGGCAGCAAGCGACTTTGCCTGTCAGCTGGGGATCAATATCCCCACCGGGAAAGATTCGCTGTCCATGACACAAAAGTATCCCGATGGGACCAAAGTTCTTTCCCCTGGAACGGTGATCATATCGACAGTGGCACCGGTGCCCGATGTACGTTGTAAGGTGCATCCCGTGATGGACCTGAAAGATTCGGGCTCGGCTTTGCTGTATATCGATCTTTCGGGACGGAAGACAGGCCTGTGTCACCTGGGTGGTTCGGCCCTGGCCCAGTGCCTGGGAAAAATTGGCACTGGCTGTCCCGATGTGGAGGATCCCCAGGTTTTCAAAAGGGGATTCGAGGCGGTGCAATCATTGATAGCGCAGGGAATGGTCCTGTCGGGGCACGACATTTCGGCCGGAGGCTTGCTTACCTGTTTGTTGGAAATGTGCTTTGCCAATGTTAAGGGAGGGATCCGCCTGAGAGAGCATGTGCTGGAAGAGATCGCCGGTGCTGACCGTACGGCCGCCTTGTTTGCCGAGTACCCCGGTGTCGTGCTTCAGATCCGTTCCGGTAAGGTCTCAGAAGCCGTGGGCTTACTATTGCGCGAGAATGTAAAAACATGGATCCTTGGATCGCCTTGCCCGGATAGGAAGATTGTCGTGGACCAGACACTTTCGTTTGATATTGATAAGCTCAGGGAGCTCTGGTTCAGAACTTCTTACCTGATGGACATAAGGCAGAGCGGCCCTGTCAAAGCCCGGGAACGTTTTGACCATTTTGGCAAGACTCCGTTGCAATTCCAATTCCCCAGCCGGTTCGACGGCAGGATGGAGGTTCGGGACAGGATGCCAGTCAAAGGACCTTTGCCCCAGGCCGCCATTATCCGGGAAAAGGGATCCCAATGTGATAGGGAAATGGCCTGGATGCTTTACCTGGCAGGTTTTCAGGTACGCGATGTACATACCACGGACTTGATCTTGGGCAGGGAGACACTGGATGATGTACGGTTGATCGTTTTTGTTGGAGGCTTTTCCAATGCTGATACCTTGGGATCGGCCAAGGGATGGGCGGGCGCCTTTCTTTACAATCCCGGGGCAAAAGAAGCGCTGGATCGTTTTTATGCCCGTAAGGATACACTGAGCCTGGGGATTTGCAACGGATGTCAGCTTATGGCAGAATTGGGGCTCATCACACCGTCTGCACCGGAAAAATCCCCCAAAATGCTGCCCAACGAATCGGGCAAATTTGAATGCAATTTTGTGAACGTCACCATAGAAGAAAATCCGTCCGTGTTTTTGAAAGCTCTGCAGGGGAGCCGTCTGGGCATCTGGGTTGCACACGGAGAAGGACGTTTTCACTTCCCCTCACCTGAGGACGGTTATAAAGTAGCCATGCGTTACTCATACGATACGTATCCGGCAAATCCGAACGGATCTCCCGGTGCGGTGGCTGCAGTAGTCAGCTCATGCGGCCGTCACCTGGCGATGATGCCGCATCCGGAACGTTGTATTTATCCTTGGAACTGGGCATTATATCCGGCAGACAGAAATGCCGACGAAGTTTCTCCGTGGCTTTCCATGTTTATTGAAGCCCGTCGTTTTTGTATCCAATAAGGTACACTTGTCCGTCCAGGGTAGAGATCAACAATTTTGAGGCTCCTATAGGTTGCGCGTAATTGATAAGCCCGTCAGAAAGCCGGATATGCCACCGGGCGGATCCGTCGTCCTTGTCGTAAGCGTACAATACCCCCTTGGCCGAAGGGACAAATACCAATCCATCCTGTGATGTTATAGGCGACGGACCTATTTCATAGCCGAAACCACCTGCAACACGCCATTTGGATATAGCTTTGTCAGGCACCGTATGAAAGGCATACAGGGAATCGAACATGGTCTTGACATATACCTGCTGGCCGTCTTCTGACAAGCCGATGCTTTCCCGGCCGCCTTCTGTTTCCCAGACGGTCTTTCCGGTACGAGCATCTATGGCGTAACACTTTCTTTCGGGGGTGGTAATGAAGATCTTTCCGCCGGCTTTTACGGGCCAGGTGGCTGCAGGGGAATACATACGGCCCCTGTATCTGTTTTCCCATATCCACTGCAACTCTCCGGTCAGGGGATGGAACGAATACAGTTCATTGCCCCAGGACCCGATCACTACCTGGTACCGGTCAACATATGGTTTTGATTCCATAAAGCCCTTAATCCCTGTATATTCCCATAGCAAGTGCCCGTTGTTTGCATCCAAAGCCCGGAAAATACTATCCGATCCACCAATATAAACAACACCCTCCATAACAAAGGGGGATGCCACGATGGATTTTCCGGTGGCGTACTTCCAGACGATGCTTCCGTTCGTAAGGTCTAGGCAATAAACGTTCCTGTCTGTAGAGCCTATGTATACCTTTTGATTTGCTATGCAGGGGGTTGAAAAGATCTTGCCTTTTGCAGGTGTAGACCAGATCGGTTTTCCATTATCAAGGCGAACGGCTTTTACGATCCCTTTTGTGTTGGCAAATACTACCGTTCCCGTGGTTGTATCGGCAATGGCGGCAGAGCCTATATCGCTGTCGTCAATGACAGACCAGAGAATATCCACCAATGGGGAAATTCCCGGAATAGGACCTTCAGGAGCCGTTGATGATGTATCGCTTTTCCATGAGGGTGGGTTGGTGAAAGACAGGGTATGCCAAGGCTCTTTTGTGTATGAATCAACGGGATCTGTTTTTGAAATGCGTTCACGGAAGGTAATGTTCCCGCCGCGAATGGTAACCAGGTTGTATCCGGGTCCGTCATATCCCCTGGATTGCGATGAACGGCATTTTACAGAAGGGATCCCACCTGCGGTAAAGGCTTCATTGATGTGGTAATGTCCGCACAGAGTCATTTGTATATTTCTGGTTTTTAGCAGGTCAATAACCCGGTAATAATTGCTCATATCTTCTGTCAGCGGATAATGGTTTACAAAAACCACGAGCATATTTTTGGGGACGGTTTGCAGCAGGCTGTCCAGCCAAACCATGCTTTCACGTGGAACCAATGCCGGAGCCATCCGCATATTGGGGCCGGAGTTGGTGCCTATGAATACTATGTTATTATGGATAAAAGAAAACTGCTCATATCCGAATGTTTCTGCAAAAGTGTTGCATCCGCTTTCGGACCATTTTGAATCATGGTTTCCGGAAAGGATATACCATGGTTTTTTTAGCAGATCCAGTATCCTGCGAGCCATTTGGATTTCCTGGTCGGAGCCGAATTCGGTAATGTCTCCGGCAAGGATCACGAAATCTATGCTATCTTGTGTGTTGATGTCTCGGATGACCGTTGCCAATTCTGTTTGGGTTTCCGGGACGTTGATATTAATGTGTGTATCGGCTATAAGGGCAAAGCAGGTGTCGTGACCGGCACGGCATCCGCAGATCAGGCAGCAAACTGCCAGAAACGATAATAATCTGATCTTCATATCCTGTTCTTTTAGGCAGATCTTTTTGGGGTCGTACACGAATCCACAAGATATACAAGGGACATATAGGGAACGCCGCCATTTGTCATTAGTCCGATTTCGCAGGTACGGCTATTGGAATAACCGGTACGTACACCGGCGGCTTCCAGTTGTGGTCTGAGCTTTCTCAGGGCATAGGCATTCACCTCGGGCCGGGTAAAACCCTTATCTCCGGCAAAACCACAGCAACCAACTTCTTCCGGGATAACCACACGGGTTGAACACCTCTGTGCGAGTCTTATCATTTCATTTTCCAGATGCATTTTACGGGTTGTGCAGGTAACATGCAAGGCAACAGGCTGACCAGTCGGGTGGAAATCCAGCCGTGGTACCAGGAACTTTTCTATGAATTCCACCGGTTCATATAAATGCATGTTGCTGATCTTTTCCCGCATCCTGTACAGACAGGGACTCTGGTCACAAAGTACGGGATATTTGCCTGCCTGGCTGGCGATCCAAAGGGCCCCGTTAAGCTCGGCTGTCTTTTGATTGGCAATGTGGGGCATTCCTTTACTTTCCCATATGGTTCCGCAGCACAGCTTGTCCATGTTGTCCGGAAAGATCACGTCGAATCCTGCTTTATGGAGCAGGTTTACCATTTTATCGGTAAGGGGGGTGTTATCCGGTGCGTCACGCGCCACACCCATACTCTGGTTGATGCATGAAGGGAAGTAGACCACCTTGTCTTTTTCCTCACCGGGAGCCTGTTGCAGAGGTTTCACCCTGTGTGCTCCCGGCATGACCGGAGTCCAGAGGGGGAATCCCATTTTGTGTGCCAGGCGGCAGATCCATCCCATCAGGGAGGAGCCCAGCAAGATGTGGGCTGTTCGGGCGATCCGGAGTACCAGGCGCATGATATTTTTCAGCCCCTGGAAATGATCGGCTGACAGCCGACCCAGGATTTCGTCCCGGGATCCCGGGGGATGAGCCTGTTCCCTCAGGTAGTGTGTAAGATCTCCGGTGTTGATTTCCATGGGGCAGGAAGTGGCGCAGAGTCCGTCTCCTGCGCAGGTCGCTCGTCCGGGATAGAAGTAATCCTTATTCAGTTGTTTCAGCAGTTTGGAATTTTCTCCCGTTTCATCCAGCCGTTTGATCTCACGCCGGATTATGATCCTTTGTCTGGAGCTAAGGGTGTGGCCCCAGGTAAGGCAATTGACCTCGCAGAAACCGCATTCAATGCATTTGTCCACTACCGGATACACCACCGGCATGGGTTTAAAATCCTTGATATGGCATAGGGGATCGTCATTGAAAATAACTCCCGGGTTGAGTATGTTCTGTGGGTCAAAGAGGTCTTTTACCCGTTTCATGATGCCAAAAGCTTCTTCTCCCCATTCTATAGCCACAAAGGGAGCCATATTCCGTCCCGTTCCATGTTCGGCCTTGAGTGATCCTTTGTACCTAACGGCAACCAACGAGATTACCTCCTGCATCAGGGCTTCGTAACGAGCCACTTCATCCGGCGTATCAAAGGATTGATTGAGAATAAAATGGAAGTTACCTTCCAGAGCATGCCCGTAGATGGCACTGTCATGGTATCCGTGTTTTACGATAATATCTTGGAGCTCTGCCACAGCACAGGGCAGGTCTTTCAGGTGGAACGCCACATCCTCGATCAGACAAGTGGAACCCGGAGTCCTCATGCCTCCGATCGAAGGGAAGATCCCGGCACGGATGTTCCACAGTACGGCATATTCACTTTTCTTATCGGTAAATGTTACAGGGTGTATTTTTTCAAAACGTTCCAAACCGTTAATAACCACCCTGATATTGTCCTCAAGTTCCTGTTTCCCCCGGCCGGCCGTTTCTATTAACAGGGCGGTCGTGTTTTCGGGGAAATCCCTTATGTATTCCGGGATCCCTTTTCGTCCTTCGACCGATCTGAGCGCCATTCTGTCCAGGAGTTCTGTCCCGATTACAGGCATTTTCTTCAGTGCCTGAACGGCACGGCAGGCTTCCTCAATGGAAGTGAAGTAAACCATGGAGCTGGCACGCAGGGGCCACAGGGGTTCGGTGCTGACTGTAACTTGGGACAGAAAGGCCAGCGTACCTTCCGAGCCTACGATCAGATGTGTTATCAGGTCAAAAGGATCTTCAAATTCCACAAAGGGCAGCAGATTCAGTCCCGTGACGTTCTTGATGCTGTATTTATACCTGATCTTTTCCACCAGGAAGGGGCTGTTTTTTACGCAGTCTCTGATACGCATCAGTTCCAGGAGAAATTTGGAATGCGTATGGCGGAATGCATCCCTGGATGTCTGGTCCCCGGTGTCCAGAATTGTTCCGTCTGCCAATACCAGGCGCATGGAACGTACTATCTTGTGGCTGTTGGCGTGAGTCCCGCAATTCATACCCGAAGCATTATTGGCAATGATTCCTCCGACCATGGCCGAAGAGACGGAGGCCGGGTCGGGAGAAAATTTTCTGCCGTAAGGTTTTAGGATCTCATTGACCCGGTCACCTACTATTCCCGGTTGCAGTGTTATGGTCTCTGCATTGCCGGACACTTTATATTTATCCCATTTTGTGGCTGCGACCAAAAGGACGCTGTCAGACAGGCTTTGTCCGGAAAGGCTTGTCCCTGCCGCCCGAAAGGTTATAGCGATCTTTTCTTTGTGGCATCTGGCCATGATCCTGGCAACTTCTTCTTCTGTTTCCGGAAAAAGTACCATGCGGGGGATTTTTCTGTAAAAACTGGCATCGGTTCCCCAGGCAAGACAATGCAGGTAATCTGTGTTGATGCGTTTAGGTGGCAGAATCCCGGCAAATGGGTTTTTAGATTTCATAAATACTTAGCGATCAATATCTTTTCCAATTGTTCCAAACCTTCTACGGCTTTTTCGGCAATGATGTGCAGGTTTGTCCTCCTTACAGGGGCCGGTTTTGGGTCTATCAGGAACAAAGGAACGTTTTCCCTGGTAAAGTCTATCAGGCCGGCAGCAGGATACACCGCCAGCGATGTGCCTACAACGACCATGATCTCTGCCTGGCGTGTCCATTCTACTGCTCTGGTCATTTCGGGGACTGATTCACCAAACCAGACAACATGAGGGCGGAGTTGTGTTCCGTCCGGGGCTTTATCACCCCATTTTATAGGATCATACCCGATCTCGATTATCAGGCCGGGATCGTCACTGCTTCGGGCTTTTGTTAATTCACCATGCAGATGCAGGATTTGGGTACTGCCTGCCCGTTCATGCAGGTCATCTATGTTCTGGGTTACAATTCTTATGTCAAAGTGTTTTTCAAGACTTGCCAGGATCAGATGGCCTTTGTTAGGACGTGTCTCTTTCAGGCCCGCTCTGCGTTCGTTATAGAATGTAAGCATGATTTCAGGGTTTCTATACCATCCTTCGATGGATGCGACTTCCTGGACCGGGTAGTTTTCCCAGAGACCACCGCTGTCCCTAAAAGTACTTATACCACTCTGGGCGCTCATTCCGGCACCTGTTAATACTACAATTTTTTTCATGGCAACCAATATGTTTGACAAAAACGTTCCTTGAACCACAATTTGAAAAGAGGGTCAATGAAACGAGGTTTTTTACGGATAATTTCTATGATAGCCTTTTTCTCGAGTGCGTCCCTGACCCGATAAACATTGGCTGAAGAATTCAGAAGGTATTTGTGTAGCACTTCCCGTGAGCTAAATTGTTCGACACCGTCCGTCAGGGCATGCAGGAAAAAGATCTGGGGGTTGGTCAGATCCTGGCATATGCGTTCAAAAGGTTGCTGGAATATATCCAGCAGTTCTTCCATCCCATTGAGGTACATAGCATCGTTCATGTAGCCTTTGGTATTGGAAAAGCAAATGTCGGCAAAGTACTGGATGTAATAAGGATGACCTTCCATTTTCCGGTAGATCATTTCTGCATAATCTCTGGATATGACCCTACCCGCCTTAGAAAAGCAACGGATGATGTAATCTGTGAACTCCTTTTCTTCTATGGCGCCCAGTGGAATATGTTCAGCAAAGCCATGAAATGGCCTGCGGGAGTCGAAAAGTTCGCGGAAAACAGAATACCCCGAAGAAAGAATACTGCCACAGCCGCTAATCAGAAAAGTAACGTTATTCATGCTTTTCCACAACATTGCAAGCCGTTGGCACAAAGGGCGCGATGCGATCCCGGATGATTGTATCAGTGTGTGAAAAGATTCGATAACCAGAATAACGGGCCTTTTCATATGCAATGCAAGGGAATGGGGGAAACGGGCCAGTTCCCGGAAGGCTTCATCTGTCAATTCCTGCGGGAAGAAGAGTGAAAATCCCTGATCGTGTAAGCGGGGTACGGATATCTCGGGATTGCCTGCCGGCAACAGGGTGGCCGCAAGCTGTTCCCACTCTCCCAGAGTTCCAGCCACGCAACGGAACAGGGAGTTGGCTACTGTTGCGTACAGGGATCGTTCACTTCTGATATTGAAACACGATAGCCGGCAGATTATCGGATCCTCCCCTGATTTTCGGATTTGCATCAGAACTTTGTTTATCAGGGAGGATTTTCCTGTTTTTGGGTTGTCCCATATGACCGAATGTTGTCCTTTCAAAAGGTTGGATGCCAGCCAGTCAGCTTCGGCAGTTCTTCCCAGGACTTCAGATGCCTGAAGGGGACGGTTAAAGAGAAACGGTGAATTCATAACAAAGTTGTTGTAATTACACAAAGATACTTTTTCTTTGGTATTCCGGGAAACTTTTTTACCTTTGCAGTCCGATTTTGGAGAGAAATTATACGATAATCGTCAAGCTATTGAATAAGAGGTATTTGTAATTACCCGCTTACGGTTGAAACAATAAAATGTTTGGTTTATGTACGCAATAGTTGACATTGCAGGACAGCAATTCAGGGTGGAAGAAGGCTGGAAAGTGTTCGTGAACCGTCTTCAGGCAGAGGAAGGCGCAAGCGTAAGCTTTGACAAGGTACTGCTTAAAGATAGCGATGGAAAGGTCCTTATAGGAAAACCTTATCTGGAAGGTGCTGCCGTGAACGCTACGGTCCTGAAACACCTTAAAGGTAAAAAAGTACTGGTATTCAAAAAGAAGAGGAGAAAAGGATACCAGAAATGCAATGGACACCGTCAGTATCTGACACAGGTCCAGATCGACACAATTTCATAATATCTAAAACGTAGGACTATGGCTCATAAAAAAGGTGTCGGCAGTTCGAAGAACGGCCGCGAATCACACAGCAAACGTTTAGGCGTAAAGTTATTTGGTGGACAGGTAGCCAAAGCCGGTAACATTTTGGTCCGTCAAAGAGGCACTGTGCACAAACCCGGTCAAAACGTGGGTATAGGCAAGGATCATACGTTGTACGCCCTGACAGATGGAATTGTGGTTTTTCGCAAGAAAGCCAATAACAAATCATACGTTTCTATTCAGCCTGTGGCTGAATCTGTCCAGGCATAACACAAGGAATGGTTCTGCAATAATAAAGGGGCCGACTAAAAAGTAATTTTTAGCCGGCCCTTTCCAATGTATTCTGCGTGGTCTACGACCACTTGTCTGAGTGTAAGATTTATAGATTCCCTTTGCCATTTACTGTAACCTCGTAGACACAAAAAAAGAAGGTGACTATTTGTCAACTTGACTTTTTAGACACCCTCTTTTGATCTTGGGGTTATGCACTTCATCTTTATCAGCCACGCAGGGCGGGGCAGCCCCGGCCCATTACAATTGCGGTGGGGATGGCAGAAAAACGGCTCTGGAACAGTAAACAATAGGCTGTGAATATTGAGGATGTTCATAATTGATGGTAATTTCTTTACCAAAAGAACAAAAAAACAATGCATCTTTGCAGGGAAATTTCCAAGTTATGAATACAGTATTGCAAATTCTCAACCTGGCAGGCTCTCTCGGTTTGTTTCTATACGGAATGACGCTTATGAGTGAATCTTTGCAGAAAGTTGCGGGCGAGGGTCTTCGCAACTTTCTGGCCTCTATGACGTCAAATTCTTTTAAACGTGTGCTCACCGGGCTTTTTATTACTGCAGTCATTCAGTCTTCCAGCGCAACAACGGTAATGATCGTGAGTTTTGTGAATGCCGGTCTGCTTACATTGGCACAGGCCATAGGTATGATTATGGGCGCCAACATAGGGACCACCATTACTGCCTGGATCATATCGCTGCTGGGCTTCAAAGCCGATATTTCTATTCTCTCTATTCCGCTGATTGCCGTAGGGTTTATACTAACCATGTCCAAACGGCAGAAGAGGAAAAATACCGGCGAGATGATCATCGGGTTTGCCCTGCTGTTCCTGGGACTGACCTTCCTTAAGGAATCCGTGCCCGATCTAAAATCAAATCCGGAAACACTTGCTTTCCTGCAGTCCTTTACAGACTGGGGCTTTTGGTCTGTTTTGATATTTTTAGGAATAGGAACGCTTATGACCATCATTCTCCAGTCCTCTAGCGCCACTATGGCCCTGACCCTTGTTATGGTCAATTATGGTTGGATCCCGTTTGAAATGGCAGCAGCCTTGGTATTGGGTGAAAATATAGGGACCACCATTACGGCCAATCTAGCGGCGGCGGTCGGTAATGTATCGGCAAAAAGAGCGGCCCTGGCCCACACATTTTTCAACATCATAGGTGTCATATGGGCATTGGTGCTTTTCCGGCCCTTTCTCAGGCTCATTGGTGGCATAGTGACCGGATTGGGTGCTGCAGATCCTTTCATTCCTATTGCAGAAGCCATTGATCACCAGGCTGCATCTACATCGATGTTGTATTCAGTATCCCTGCTGCACACCCTGTTCAATGTGACCAATACCTTACTGTTGGTGGGCTTTACTCCCTTACTGGTTAAGATTGTTACCTTTGTGATCAAAAGCCCGAAGGAAGAGGAAAAGTACCGGCTCAAATTCATACAAGCAGGTATGCTCAGTACTGCGGAATTATCCCTGGACCAGGCGAAACAGGAAGTCATACACTTTGGGGATATAGTGACCAGACAGTACGGATTCATTAAGGAAGCACTTTCCCGGACGCATGAAGAAGAGTTTGACACCCTGTTCAAGAAAATTTCCTATTATGAAGAGGTGACTGACAGAATAGAGTTTGAAATAGCCGAGTATTTAAACCAGATAGGGGAAGAAGAGATAAGTTCTGAATCCGGTAACAGGATACAGGCCATGTACAAAATTATAGGGGAAATGGAAAGCATGGGCGATTCCGGCTATAATCTGGCACGGATACTCCAACGAAAGCGACTTAACAAAATAGTCTTTGATGAAGAAATGATACGAAATATTCAAGGTATGTTCGAACTGCTGGACAAAGCTTTTGATATTATGATTTCCAACCTGAAAGCCGGCTATACAAAACTGACTAATATCGAGAGTGCTTATGATGCCGAAAAGGACATCAATAAATACCGGGATATGCTCAGGGAGGGTAATTTACTGAATTTGGGAAAAAATGCATACGATTACCTTACCGGAGTATATTTCATGGACATCATTGCAGAATGTGAGCGCGTTGGGGATTATATCATCAACGTTTCTGAATCCATAATGGAAATTAAATCGTGATAACATGTTAACAATAAGACTTTTACGGGAGAGACCGGGTTTTGTAGCGGAACGGCTCGCCATCAGGAATATGGATGCAGGACCTGTCATTGAACGCATTCTGGATATGGATACGCGTAGAAGGGCAGCTCAGACAGAGGCCGATGCCTTAACTGCAGAACAGAAGAAAATGGCATCCAGCGTCGGGGCCTTGCTCAAGAAGGGGAAAAAAACAGAAGCCGAAGAGATCAAAAACAATGCAACTGAATATAAGAAAAAGGTTAAAACACTGATCCACGAACAGGAATTACTGGAAAAGGAGCTGAACGATCTGCTGGTCACGCTTCCCAATATCCCATACAGACTGGTAGCCAAAGGAGAGGGAGCCCAGGACAATGTCCTGGTACGGGAGGGGGGAAACGTTCCTGAACTTTCTTCCAATGCACTTCCGCATTGGGAATTGGCCAAAAAATTCGACCTGATAGATTTTGACCTGGGAGTTAAGCTGACCGGTGCCGGTTTTCCTGTATACAAGGGAAAGGGAGCGCGTTTACAGATGGGATTGATCCAGTTTTTTCTGGACCAGAACACACGAGCCGGTTACAAAGAGATCATGCCCCCCATCATGGTGAATGAAGATTCCGGATACGGTACAGGGCAATTACCCGATAAGGGACAGCAGATGTATCATGTGGGACTGGATAATTATTACCTGATCCCAACGGCTGAGGTCCCGCTTACGAACATGTACCGCAATACGATACTGGAAGCGGGCGAACTTCCCATAAAGCTTACCGCCTACACGCCATGTTTCCGCCGTGAGGCGGGTTCTTACGGAAAAGATGTCAGGGGACTGAACCGTCTGCACCAGTTTGATAAGGTTGAAATAGTCCAGCTGACACATCCGGATAATTCATACCCTGCATTAGATCAGATGGTCAAGCATGTGGAAAGGCTGGTGCAACTCCTCAAACTGCCATACCGCATTCTGCGTTTGTGTGGAGGGGACCTGAGTTTTACCTCGGCCATGACATATGATTTTGAAGTTTACTCTGCTGCCCAGCAGCGATGGCTGGAAGTGAGTTCCGTCTCCAATTTCGAAACTTTCCAGTCCAACAGGCTGAAAGCACGGTACAGGGGAGAGGACGGGAAGGTGCATCTGGTGCACACATTGAACGGAAGTTCACTGGCTTTACCCAGGATTGTTGCTGCATTGCTGGAAAACAACCAGATGCCCGAAGGCATCGTGATGCCCGAAGCATTGCATGAGTATTTACATTTTTCCAGAATATGAACAAGATGAGACAGGAAGGGATCATTCTGGGAATAGATCCGGGAACATGTGTGATGGGATATGGTGTCATCAGGACCAGAGGCAGGGAAATAGAAACCTTGGCACTGGGAGTCGTCAGGATGAGATCGATCAGGGATCCGTACCGGAGAATGAGCCACATCCTAGAAAAGATGTATGAATTACTGGATGCGTTCCAGCCGGATATCATGGCCATTGAAGCTCCATTTTATAGCAAGAACGTTCAATCCATGCTCAAACTCGGCAGGGCCCAGGGAGTGGCCATAGCCGCTGCTTTATCCAGAAATGTTCCCGTATGCGAATATGCACCCAGAAAAATTAAAATGGCAGTTACCGGCAGGGGGGCTGCATCTAAAGAACAGGTTGCCGTCATGTTGAAAAAAACACTTCATTTTACGCAGGAACCTGAATCCTGGGATGCTACAGATGCGCTGGCGGTTGCCGTTTGTCATGCCAACCAGATGGTTTTTCCCGGCAATCAAGCTTCATCGGGATCGTGGGAAACTTTTATATCGAGAAATCCTCAGAGAATTGTGCGGAGGTAGCATATCTGCGCCATTTTATTAACACATCACTAAAATCCTGGGGCAAAGGGGCTTCAAAATGTACTTTACGGTCTGTTACAGGGTGGATGAATCCAAGTGTTTTTGCGTGGAGCGCCTGACGGGGAAGTATTTCCAGGCAATTATCCACAAATTGTTTGTATTTGGAGTAACACGAGCCTTTGCGGATACAGTTCCCGCCGTAGCGGACATCTCCGAAGAGAGGGTGCCCTATGTGTTCCAGGTGCACGCGAATCTGGTGTGTCCTGCCCGTTTCAAGGCGGCATTCGATAAGTGTTACGTACCCAAACCGTTCCAGAACATGATAATGGGTCACCGCATGTTTGCCTTCCTGTCCTGGGGGACATACACGGAAGCGTAATCTGTCCGAAGGATGCCGTGCAATGTCTCCGGTTACCGTTCCCTGTTCATTCTCCATATCTCCCCACACCAACGCCAGGTACAGTCTTTCGACAGTGTGGTCAAAGAATTGGCGTGCCAGGCGGAATTGTGCCGTTTCTGATCTGGCCACAACCAGTAATCCCGAAGTATCCTTGTCTATCCTGTGTACAAGAACTCCCATCCGGGAATCATCTGTGTTGACGGTTCCTCTTTGCCCGAAATGCCAGGCCAGTCCGTTAAGCAGTGTTCCTGTATAATTACCATGTCCGGGATGTACGGTAAGTCCTGCTGGTTTGTTTACTACCAGTATATCCTGATCTTCATATACAATATCAAGAGGAATATCCTGGGCGATGAGACTGAACTCCCTTTTTTCAAACGGAAGCATTATCCGTATATTGTCCAGGGGTTTTACCTTATAGTTGTTCTTTACGGATATACCGTTCACAAGGATGTAACCCGATTCGGCGGCAAGCTGAATACGGTTCCTGGATGTGGCTTCAAGTTTTGATGTGAGGAATCTGTCGATCCTTAAAGGGGATTGTCCCTTGTCAACGACTATATGGAAATGTTCAAAAAGTTCCTGTTCATCTCTCATTTACAGGGCGTCTTCGGTAACGGGGATCTCTTCTGGTATGAGCAATTGGGGATCGATCGTCAGGGTCAGGTGCACAGGTGTGCCCAATGGCCATTCGGGCCTCTGTGAATAACCGGGTGATTGTCTGAATATGCGGGCAGCCAGTGTATCTGCAGCGGTGCGCACTGTCTGGTCGTAGCGGATATTACCGACATTAAGCGAATGATCACTGAGTATATCGAGGGCGGCTTCCAGGCTCTTTCCTTTGAGTAGTGGAATATAAGCCAGCTCGCGGTCAGGTGACACTCCCAGTTCCAGATCGATGGAACTGTAAATATCTATGGAGGACCCCGGTGTTATGGGACGGCCTTTGTAAAATTGTTCCAGTACGTTATTTGTGGCGATATCGGGGACATAAATCAGACGACCCAGTTTAAGCCCGTGCGATGATAATTCTGCTTTTGCCTGTCTCAGGGAAAAACCTACAAGCGATGGCATGGATACCTGCCGGGGAAGCAATGAATTTACAGTCAGTTCCACTCTCCGGTTCTTTTTGACGTGTTGCCCAGCAGGAGGAACTTGTCTGAATATGACACCTTTGGGTAATTCTGGCATATACAGCGAGTCGGTCACTTCCAGACGAAGATGTAAAGACTTGGCTTCTTTCTGTGCTTCTTCCACTGTGAGACCAGAGAAATCGGGAAGCAGGAACCCTTTTCCATGGCGTGTGAAAAGGTGTAAAAAAATGCAAATGCCCAAAAAGAGCACAACAAGAAACACAAAAATCCACAGCAGATTCCTGAGGATGGGCCTCCTTATGGATTTTTTACCAGACACTTTCTAGAAACGATCTTCGTCGGATACGGTTAATTTTTTGCGTCCGCGCCTGCGGCGGGCGGCCAGAATGCGACGTCCGTTGTGAGTAGACATACGCTCACGAAACCCGTGTTTGTTACGGCGTTTACGTTGAGAGGGTTGAAATGTCCTTTTCATATTTATTTTTCTGTATTAACTGCTTTTGAACAGGGGAGCGCAAAGGTACGAAGTTTGTTTGATTTCACAAATTTTTTTTGTTTCAAAAAAATCATCGTTCAGTCCGGGAAACAGGCTTTTCAAATTTGTGACAACAAAACATGATAAAGGAATGTGGCACTTGGATGCGGCTTCTTTGATCTCACCTTCAAGATCTCCGCCCTTGAGGAGCATGATCCGGCCCTGATTTCTGAATTTGTTTCTGGTCCATGGCACGAAACGTGCCATAGTTGTTACAGCCCGGGATACAATAAGGTCAAAGGATCTATCGGGCAGAGCCTCCATTCTTGAAACCACAGGGGTAACGTTACGCAGCTCAAGCGCTTTCACAACTTCTTCTACCACCTTGATTTTCTTCGCTATTGAATCACACAGAATAAAACGGACTTCAGGATGCAGGATTGCCAGGGGTATTCCGGGGAATCCCCCTCCTGTACCTGCATCCAGGACAATCGTTCCTTCATTAAATGGATTGTCTCCTGTTGCGCATGACAGAGCCAGTGAATGGAGTACGTGTCTCACATAAAGGTGTTCCATATCTTTTCTGCTGATTACGTTGATGCTTTTGTTCCAGCAGGTGTACAATTCCCTTAACTGTATGAAGCGAGACCTGGCACTTTGATCCAGATGGGGGAAGAATCTGAAAATGATTTCTGCCTCCATATTATTCCTTGTTTTCTTCTTCAAAGATCCGGGCAAGCATGACTTTCGCCCTGTGAAGTCTTGTTTTTACCGTTCCAAGCGGGATATCCAACGTGGCTGCGATTTCCTCGTAGGCGTAATACTGCATGTATCTGAGCCTTATTACTTCTGCATACTCTGGCTTCAATCTGGATATCATGTTTTCCATAGTCTGTCTTTGCTGCTCTGCTATCAGAACATCTTCCGGATTGATATCTTCAGTTTCCTGGGCTTCTTCCAGCGATACAAAAAATTGCCTGTTCTTTCTGAAATGATCTATGCACAGGTTTTGAACAATGCTGTAAAGCCATGTGGAAAAGGCATACTTTGGATTGTAATGCTTCAGGTTCCTGAAGGCTTTATCAAAACTCATAAGTACAAGGTCTTCAGCCTCGGGAGAGTTGACTATCAACTTGTTGATGAAAGCCTGCACCCTGTCCTTATGCCGGACAAGAAGTCTGGTATAAGCTTCCTGCTTGTTCTCAAGAGCCAGCTCAACCAACGCACGGTCGTCCAGATTGTCCAAAGATTGCGGCATAATATCAGTTCTTTATTCGTTTGATAAAAAGTGCGGCCAGAAAGTAGAAGTGTATCAGTACAGATGCCGGATCCCATAAAGGTGCTGCAAAAACAAGTTCTTTTTCCCTGAAATGGATACGATACCCGGTATGGTATGCCCACAAGGTAACCCATCGGAACAGCAACATGCCTGCAATCGTTGTCAGATCTATTATGTTCTGTGTTCCGGCAGAATGCCGAAAAGTCAGTATTAGCAGTATGTAAAACGCTGCTGTACAAGCCTTTTCAAAAGTAAGTATAAGGTAAGGCCAGCTTTTTATCAAAATCAGCGTCTGCAGGTTTCTGATACGTATCATATGGTATTCCCGCAGGGTCACCCTGCGGTTCAAGGTTACTGTGCCTTCCGGATATATGCAGGACCTGGCTTTGCTTTCATCCAGTACATGGGATACAATTGCCTGTTCACACTGGTTGCAGGCTGTTGTCATGGTTTTAAATTCTTTTCCGGATATGAATCTTTCTTTTAAAAAGAGGGTATTGTTCCCTTCCGATGTGTATGCCAGATTAAGGTCCGCCATTGCCATATAATGGAGTTGTTGTTCCAGCATATCGTAACGGATCAGGGGATTACTCCCTTTAAAGGAGATATATCCTATAATAGCCCTGGCTGAGGTTTCCAGTGAATTTTTTACCAGCGAGACAAGCCATTTGTTTGATGCCGGGTGGCTGTCGGGTCTGAAGAAAACGATATAGGGGTTGTGGGCGGCCCGGATACCTATGCCCAGTGCCATCAGATTGTCATAACCGAACCTTCGATCAGCAGATAATGTTCTGATAATCAGGTTTTTGTGAAGGTGTTCAAGTGATGCCAACAATACTTCTGTATCATCTTCTGAATTTTTATCAACTACAATGACCTCAAAATTATTGTATTCCTGTTCCAGCAATGCCGGCAGTAGATGCACCAGACTGTCGTATTCATTCCGTACACAAAGAATGATCGATATGCCCGGTGGTTCTCCATGGAGTTTCACGGTCTTGTTCCTTTTTGCAAAGGCGGGACGTGTATATTGTATGAAAAGAAGCAGTGTTATCACCGCAAGCGATCCCATCGTGGCGATGATAAAAAACGGTTCCTGGTATAATACAGTCAGACCCATAATTATGGTTTAGTGTGCCTCCAGCCAGTTAGCTCCGAATCCCAGTCCTACCGACAAAGGCACGCTAAGAACAGAGACGTTTTCCATTTGAGAGCGCACCAATTGTTCCATTTGCTCTTTTTCGGGCAGATATATATCAAATAGTAATTCATCATGAACCTGCAGGATCATCCGGCTGCGCAGGCCTTTTTCGATTATCGCCCTGTGCACCGAGACCATAGCTTTCTTGATTATGTCGGCGGCTGTTCCCTGAATGGGGGCGTTGACCGCATTACGTTCTGCCAAACCCCTGAGTACGGGGTTGACTGCTTTTATATCGGGAGCATAGCGCCTGCGTTTGAAAAGCGTTTCTACGTATCCCTTTTCTTTGGCCATAGCGATGGTTTTGTCTATATACTCTTTCACTTTGGGATAATGTTCAAAATACCCGTCTATCAGGTCTTTAGCCTCGGCTCGGGAAATCTTTAGCCTGGTGGCCAGGCCGTATGCGGATATTCCGTAAATGATCCCGAAATTAGCAGTTTTGGCTTTATTCCTTTGTTCCGGCGTTACTTCCTCCTGGCTGCAATGGAAGATCCTGGCTGCAGTTGCCGTATGGATATCGGCTCCAGCATGAAAAGCTGCAATGAAATCCTGATCTCCGCTCATATGGGCCATGATCCGTAACTCGATCTGTGAATAATCAGCCGACATGAGGATGTGTTCTTCATCACGGGGAATGAAAAATTTTCTGATCTCCCGGCCTCTTTCTTCCCTGACAGGTATGTTTTGCAGGTTGGGTTTCTGCGAACTGAGCCTTCCTGTGGCTGTCACTGTTTGGTTAAATGTTGTGTGGATACGGCCGGTAGCCGGATCGATCAGTGACGGTAGACTTTCTATGTAGGAAGACAACAATTTTTTTAGAGACCTATATTCGAGAATCAGGGGAATGATTGGATGACGATCAGCCAGAGCACTAAGCGTTTCTTCGTCGGTCGTATATTTTTTTCTCCCCTTTTTGGATCGGTCATCTATCCTGAGTTTATCATACAATACAATCCCCAGTTGTTTGGGAGAGGATATGTTAAGTGTAGGGTCAGAAGCGTATTCCCGTATTTGTTTTTCAATATCCAGCGCCGTGTCGTTCAGTTCCCTGCCGTATTCTTCCAGCTGTGCGGAATCCACCCTTACCCCTTCTCGCTCCATGGCTACAAGAACTTCCATCAAAGGCATTTCGACGTCAGTATAAAGACGTTCCATGCCATCCCTGAGCAAAGCCCCATACAGGGGATCCTTCAGATGGAATGCAATGAACGCTTCTGGTGCGATGTTGCTGTCTTCATGACACGCTGCGCTTTCCGTATGGAAAAGATCCCGGTTTGCTTCTGCTTTTTCTTCTGGGAAATAATTGAGGTATTGTATGGCCAGATCTGCCGGGCGGTGGTTTCTTTCCGGATTGATCAGGTAATGCATCAATTCGGGGTCCCAAAGCATTCCGGCAAGAGAGATACCCTGTTCCCACAAGGGCATCATGAGATCCTTTAGCCTGAAACCACATTTTTGGATCTTACTGTCCCCGAGCAAAGATGCTGCCTGAGAGGCAGGAGTGATATATGTATTGTCTCCCGTACAGAAAGCCATGCATGATAAGTTCCCCGCCAGAGCTACCATGCCTTTTTGGCGGGCTTCTCTGAGGGCTTTTTCCCATATGCCCTGATCGGTTACGATCACGTATGTTTGAGGTGTTGATATTGCAGGAGGAGCTTCATCACGGAAACAGCAAAAAAGCTCCTCGAGTTTAGGCAGGAGCCTGTTCAGAGAATGGAATTCATATTCCCGTAACAGCTCTTTAAGACGTACAAGATCAGGAGCACTGATCCTGAAGGACTCCTCGTTCCAGGGAATGTCAAGTTCTGTGCGGATGGTGACAAGGTCCTTTGAAAGGCTGAGCATGTCCCTTGATTTTTCCAGTTTTTGCTGCAGGGAAGAAGACAATTCCGGTAAATGCTGCAGTATGTTCTCCACATTTCCATACTGTGAAACCAGGTTTTTGGCGCCCACTTCTCCTATACCCTTGACACCCGGGATATTGTCCGAAGCATCGCCCCAGATGGCCAGTATGTCAATAATCTGTTCCGGTTCATTGATATGGTATTTTTCGCAAATTTCCCTTTCACCCAGAATTTCCCAGCCGTTTCCCCTGGACAGGGGCCTGTACATCATGATGTTCTTAGAAACGAGTTGTCCGTAATCTTTATCCGGAGTAACCATGAAGACCCGGAATCCTTCTTTCTCGGCGCGTTTGGACAGCGTACCTATAACGTCATCGGCTTCGGCGTTAGGTATGGTTATTACGGGTATTTTGCAGGATTCAAGAAATTCATTTATTACGGGAAGTGATTCGCGTATTACCTGTGGGGTCTCGGGCCTGTTGGCCTTATACTGGGGGAAGGCTTCGTGTCTAAAATTTTTTCCACCGGGATCAAAGGCAACGAAAAGATGGGTAGGTTTTTCTTTAAGGATGATATCGAAAAGAGAACGGCAGAAACCGTAAACAGCCGATGTGTCCACCCCTTTGGTATTGATCATGGGGCGGTTAATAAAAGCAAAATACGCCCGGTATAGCAAGGCGTGTCCGTCGATCATGAATATACGCTTCATTTCACCCATTCAGCAAATGATGTGGGAGTTTCATACAATCGTACGCTATGAAGCCGGTTGGGTGTCGTAATGACCGGATCGAGGATCCTGGCTATATAGAGTGTCAGTTGTTCGCAGGTTGGCTGGAAATCGAATATCCTTATATTGCTATATTGTTCGGTGAGCTCCTTTGACAGGGGAGCGTCTTTTCGTAACATCAGCGAGTGGTCCAAGGGGTCCAGAATATAACGGGTAACGATCTTTTTAAGATCGTTGAAATCCATGATCATACCCGATTTAGGGTCTCCGGGAACCATGGAAGGTTCCCCGGTCACTGTTACCATGAGCCGGTAAGAGTGTCCGTGTATATGGCGGCATTTCCCGTCATAATCGGTCAACGCATGTGCTCCTTCAAAACGAAATTCTCTGGTAATATGCAGGTGTGACATAATTAATGCAATAATTCATACAAATGTAACATATTTATTCGAGTGTGTCCAAGGGCTTATGATTTTATCTTTAAAAGCTCCTTCTGCTATATATTTGACAGATTTTTTGCTTTTATGATTAAACTTATTTAGTTTTGCTACATAAAAGAAATAACAATTATGCAAGACGATTATTTGAATTCCATCATTTCTGAAAACGCAAAGAATATGAGGCGTTCTGCTATCAGGGACCTTCTTAAAATGGCCGCACGTCCCGAGGTCATATCATTTGGTGGTGGCTTTCCTGACATTACTGCATTCCCTGTGGATGAACTCAGGACGGTAATCAAAGAAGTACTGGATGAGAACGCACTGCAGGCCTTGCAGTATGGAGAAACTCTGGGGGTGAAGAGACTGCGCGAAATACTTGCACAGCGTTACCGTGATCAGGGCATAGATGTGACATACGAAAACTTTATAATCACAACTTCGTCACAACAGGCCATAGATATGGTGACACAGCTCTTCATAAATCCAGGTGACACAATTATTTGCGGATTGCCCTCGTACCTTGGTGCACTACAGGCTTTCCATGCCCACAGGGCAAATCCCGTAGGAATTCCAAAGGATGAAGAACTACATACGGTTGTTAATGCACTGGTGACTGCCGGGAAAAAACCAAAGTTCATTTATGCCATCCCTGATTTCCAGAACCCTTCCGGCGTAACCATGACCATGGAACAAAGAAAAAATGTACTGGAAGTTGCCAGAAGGTTTGATCTGCTGATTGTGGAAGACAGTCCTTACCGGGAGATCCGCTTTAGCGGGGAACCCATGCCCCTGATCTATTCCCTGGACAAGGAAGGCCGTACACTATTACTGGGTACGTTCTCCAAAACATTCATTCCCGGATTCCGTCTGGGATGGATCATGGCACCGGTCAAGATCATAGAAAAACTGGAGATTGTAAAACAATCCCTTGACCTGTGTGCCCCGGTGTTTAATCAGTATATAGCAGCCCGCTATATAGAGAAGGGATATTTTGACAAGAACATTGAACGGATCAAGATCAATTACCAGAACAAGAGGGACAATATGATCGCTGCATTCGAGAAATATATGCCTCAAGGCGTTACCTGGACCAATCCCGAAGGCGGACTTTTCCTGTTTGTCACTATGCCTGAAGGTTACGACGCTTCAGAATTGTTCAGGATAGCTGTTAAAGAAGATGTGGCCTTTGTGATAGGAGAGGCATTCCATTGTGACGGATCGGGGAAGAATACCCTTCGTATCAATTTCTCCTACATGGAAGAAACGCGTGCCGAGGAGGGAGTTCGCCGCCTGGCCAATGCAATCCGTAAAATGATGGAGGAAAAGAAAGTCAAAGATCAACAATAAGATCTTTCAGTGGGCGTTTGGGTACGTGATGTATACCATTCGCATCTCTCCAATATTTGATGTTTTCCCCGGCCAGGAGGTCGGGGTTTATTTTTTTCACAATAAACGTTTCAGGGTCCCATTTTGTTCCATCTCTGCTGGTGTACCCTGGTGCAACACCCCGTCAGGGGTCATGATCCAGAAAAGATCGCAGTGTTCCATCGCCAGAGAAAGATCATGTGTGGAAAAGAGGATCCCCTTGTTTTCCTCTGCTGCCAGTTTTCTAAGCAATAAGCCCATAGCACGCTTGTTTGCGATGTCCAGGAAAGCGGTAGGTTCGTCCAGAAGGATTAGCGGAGTATCCTGAATCAGTGCCCGTGCGATGGCCACGCGTTGAAATTCACCGTCGGACAAACCGGCGCTGTTCCTGTCTGCCAAGTGGCTGATGCCTGTAAGTTCCATTGCTTCTGATACCATATGTTTGCCTTCCTGATCTTCAATACCCAGCCAGTTCGTATAGCGGTACCTGCCGGTACTGACGGTATCACGGACCGAAAAATGGGCGGCTCTTGGCGGCTGTGAAGGTACGAAAGCACACAGGTTATCGGTTTTCCCCGTGACGGCAGGCTGAATGGATCCTTTCAGCGGAGGCATCAGGCCGGCGAGCGTTTTCAGCAGGGTTGATTTGCCGATACCGTTGGGACCGAGCAGTCCGGTCACTTTTTGACCGTTCAAGCGCGCATTGATTTGCTTAAACAGGGGGGCGCGTTTTGAATAGCCTATAGACAGGTCGTGTATTTCGAGCGTTGTGGTCATAATTCTACAGCCCTGTTCTTAAAGATCACATAGATTATAACCGGGATGCCCATCAGGGCAGCAACAGTATTGACTGGCAGTACGCTTTGCGATCCGGGTAATTGGGATATGATGTCTGCCAGGATCATCATGCAGGACCCTGTCAGAGCCGATGCCGGGATCATAATGCGGTGGTTGGCGTTGTTAAATATCATCCGTGATATGTGGGGTACGGCTATTCCAATGAAACCGATGGGCCCGCAGAATGCAGTCACACTTCCGGCAAGCAATGTCGTGGCCACGAAGATCTTGTTCCTAACCCACGATAGTTTTATCCCAAGGCTCCGGGCATATTGCTCACCCATCAGGAGCACGTTCAGGTCCTTAATATTGAAAACAGAGATGAGTAATCCTGTCAGGCAAAGACCCGACATGATCAGCAGCCGGTTTCCCGTTACGTTCCCCAAACTGCCCATTGTCCAAAGTACATAGGATTTCAATGCGGGGGCATCTGAAAAATATTGGATCAAACCAATGAGAGCCGATCCGGCAGATCCGATCATGATACCCAGAACGAGCAGTGTCATATTGCTTTTTAGTCTTTTAGAGGCAGCTACTATCAGCAGCATTACGGCAAGAGCTCCTATCCAAGCAAAAGCGGCGGTGCCCAGGTCCGATAGCCAGGGGAACGGTGTATACGTTCCTAGCGCCGACGTGCCCATAACAAAAAAGGCAACCCCAAGACCCGCTCCGGAACTGATACCCAGCACATAGGGATCTGCCAAAGGATTCCTGAATAATGTCTGCATCTGGACCCCGCAAACCGACAACGCCATACCGGCCAACAGTGCCGTGACCATTTTTGGGACCCTGAAATTCCAAATTATTTTAGACACGAAATCTGAAGATTCGCCGGACAAGAGTGCAGACCACACCTCTGCAGCGGGAAGCCGGACAGAACCTAGAAAAACGTCCGCGACTATAAGCAATAATAAGAGAAGCAGCAGCCAAAGCTTTTTCATCGGAACAAAGATAAATGAAAAATGGTTGGTATTAAAAAACCATTATATTTGCATGGGTAAACCAACACATTTCGTTAATTTGAAAAGAATAGAGCTCTTATCTGTCTGTTTTTTTGTTTGTTGCTTTTCACTGGCTCAGGGTGGGGACTTTCATATCCCGGATCATGTTGAAAGACCTGCGCCCATTGACACGCTGGCAACTTTGGACAAATTCACAAAGATCGTATTGTTCGAAGATTTTACCTGGAAATACCTGGACCTGGGTAAACCTGTTTTTGATCACAAAACTTTATATGAGGGTTGGGATTCCTCTTCTATCCATGCTTTTAAGGAGGTTTTGCTGGAAGATCTTCCCGATGAAGTAACACTTATTTTGGCCGATTCACTGCAGGGTTTCTGCTGCCCCATATCCAACAAGGTCAGAAGCCGTTATGCTTTCAGGCGGATCAGGGAACACAGGGGTACGGATATCGCTCTCTCCACAGGGGACTCGATACGGGTCGCATTTGACGGTGTGGTACGGGTGAAGGAGACGACAAGGAACACGGGAGGTTATGGCAATCTTTTAGTCGTCAGGCATTCAAACGGATTGGAAACGTATTACGGTCATCTTTCCCGTTTCCTGGCAGATACGGGAGAAGTAGTTAAGGCGGGGGAGGTGATAGGATTGGGAGGTAATACAGGCAGAAGTACGGGCCCCCACCTGCATTTTGAAGTGCGTTACAAGGGCAAGGCTTTTGACCCGGAACGGATCATAGATTTTGAGAACGGGACTTTACGTGATTCCCTTTTTGTTCTATGGAAACATTATTTCAGCATATATTCTCATTACGGTCAGACTGACGATGAATCACTGGCAGCTTCCCAACGGATAATCCATACCATAAGATCGGGAGATACGCTGGGTGCCTTGGCCATGAAATATGGAACCACTGTCAGGCAATTATGCAGTTGGAACGGCATATCATCAGGAACTACCTTGAGAATTGGCCGCAGATTGATCGTAAGATGAAAAAAACGGTATTGATCACCGGAGCGGGATCCGGGATCGGAGCAGCGATGGCTAAAGTTTACGCAGGCCAGGGTGACTCCCTGTTGCTTACAGGATTGGACCAGGATTCCCTTGAACAAGTGGCCGGGCAGTGTCGTCAGGAAGGAGCAGTCGCCCGGACTTTCCCGCTGGATCTTGAAGACACCGGGACTATAGACGCATTGGCGGGGTTTGTACAAGCAGAACAGATAGTACCCGATATTTACGTGTTGAACGCCGGGATCTCTCAAAGGGCCACGGCTTTTGATAGTATGTTCGAGGTGGACAGGAAGATCATGAACGTGAATTTTTTTGGTCACGTATACCTGATCAAAAGCTTTGCCCGGCTAATACGAGAGAGCACTGATGTCAAGATCGGCGTTGTGACATCCATCTCGGGCCTTTTCGGATTTCCGCTCCGCTCGGCATACTGTGCTTCAAAGCATGCCCTTTTCGGATTCTTTGAATCTCTTGATCTGGAGAATCCGAATATCGGGGTTACTTTCCTTATACCGGGAAGGATCCGTACCCAGATCAGCAAAAGCGCCATCCTTGGACATGGAGGCACCTACGGCAAGATGGACCAGGGACAGGAGCAGGGTATGGATGTGGACCGCTGCGCACGAATTGCCGTCAGGGCCATAGAGAAACGAAAATACCGCAAGCTTATAGGGGGCAAAGAACTCCTTATGGCGCACATACATAAGTATTCACTCTGGCTGTTTTATAAATTGGCCGGTAAAGTCTCATCAACATAAAGCTGATAATGAAAGAAAAGATCATCTGTGGTATCCAGCAGGTAGGAATAGGGGTGCGCAATGTTGCGGAAGCCTGGTCATGGTATAGGGAACATTTTGGTTTTACTGTAAAAGTCTTTGAAGATGAAGGAGTGGCAGAATTGATGCTTCCGTATACCGGAGGCAAACCCCAGCCCCGTTACGCGAACCTGGTGCTGAACATGAGGGGAGGAAGCGGATTTGAGATCTGGGAGCCGCGCCAAAGGGAACTGAATTATCCCGAGACGGAACCCAGGCTGGGAGATACCGGTATCTTTGCCTGTAAGATAAAGTGTTCCGATATCACGAGTGCTTACAGAACTTTTATGAGAAAAGGATTGAACGTTCTGAATGAGCCTATTACTTCTCCCTGGGGAAAAGAACATTTCTTTGTCAGAGATCCCTGGGGGAACCTTTTTGACATAGAAGAAGATCACTATGTGTTTGTGCGTGCTTCACATCTGACCGGAGGCGGCAATGGTGTTACACTGGGAGTTACCGAAATGGACCATTCCCTGGAATTTTACCGTAATTTGCTTGACTACGATACTGTGGTATCGGACACCAGTGGCGTTTTTGAAGACCTTAACGGGATCCCCGGATCGGAGAATACCTTGCGAAGGGTTCTTCTAAAAAGGTCAAAGCCCCTTCAGGGCCCCATGTCTGAGTTGATGGGGACATCGCATCTGGAACTGATCCAGACCCTTTCTTCAATACCTTCGGGTATTTATGAAGGCAGGATGTGGGGAGATCCGGGTTTTATTCACTTATGTTTTGATATCCGCAATATGGATACGCTCCAAAAAGAGGCCGAAACCCTGGGACATCCCTTCGTTTGTGACAGCGGGAGCGGTTTTGATATGGGTGATGCCAACGGTCATTTTTCTTATGTGGAAGATCCGGACGGAACGCTCATAGAATTTGTGGAAACGTTCCGTATCCCGGTAATCAAACGGTTAGGGCTGTATATAGATCTGAGAAACAAAGATGACAAAAACCCCCTGAGCCGCTTTATTACAAAATCCCTGAGGCTATTGTCTGCAAAACCAAAACGTAAATCCGACACTACAGGAGATCCTGTTCAGTCCTAAAGTGATCAAAGACAGCTTTCTGAAGCCATTCTGAAGCCAGTGTGAGAGAGGCACTGGGAGGAGTAACCGGTATGCACAAGTTAAAAAAATCCTCTCTGATAGTTGATGCAGAAGGGGTTACACTGCCACAAAAAGCGATCACCTTTTTTCCGTGTTTCTTAGCCAGGCGTGCCACCCCCATGGGGGCCTTGCCCATAGCCGTTTGATCGTCCATTCTTCCTTCTCCGGTGATGATCATGTCTGCGTTTCTGATCTCCTCTTCCAGACCAATGGCATCCATGATCACACCGACTCCTGATTCCAGACTTGCATTCAGGAACTGCACAAATGCATAACCCAATCCGCCGGCTGCCCCGGCTCCGGGAATATCACGATTATCCTTTTTTACCGAAGACCGGGATTCCAACCTGGCTGCTACATCGGCCAGGTTGGCCAATCCCCTGTCCAGTCTGCGGATATCCTCAGGTGAAGCTCCTTTTTGCGGCCCGAAGATGCAAGCAGCTCCGTTGGGTCCGCACAGGGGGTTGTTCACATCGCAGGCTATCCGGAAGGTACATTCTTCCAGTAACGGGTGCTTACCCGAGGTACAGATGGAAGCTATACGGTTCAGATCTTTACCGCATACGCCCGTTTCCCTCCCCAGTTCATCACGAAATTCATAGCCGAGGGCATTCAGCATACCAATACCGCCGTCGTTTGTAGCGCTACCTCCGATCCCTATGAGAAAATTCCGGCATCCTTTAGAGATAGCATGAAGAATGAGCTCTCCCACTCCGTAGGTTGTCGTATAGAGCGGATTTCTTTCCTTTTCCGGAACCAACCATAGACCCGCTGCTGCAGACATTTCTATCACTGCTAATACTGGTCCGTTATCTGGTGTAATGATCCCATAGATGGCTTCCACCTGTCCTTTGAGGGGACTCCTGACCTTGATGGTTCTGTATGTACCCCCAAGACCCTGGATCAGTGCAGTCACCGTACCTTCACCTCCATCGGCTATCGGTAATACCCTTACCTCTGGAACTTCACCAGGTATGGACTGGAAGGCCTTTTCAATGCCCCGTTGTACGGCATGACCGGCATCGAATGATGTCAGGGTGCCCTTGAACGAGTCCATGACCACTACTATTTTCACAATCCAGCTTTTTTGCTTTTTCTGATCAGATTTTGTTCGACAATTGCCTGGATAATTTCGGTCAAAGCATAAGCCAAACAGATAATTCCTGCAAAAATAGTCAGTGTCATAGCTGCCTGAAACGGATTAATCAGGATTACTATGCTGAGTATACAAATGATAACCGGATTGATATAAATATACCAAGGTAGACCTATGGCATGTGTTTTCCGGAACTGTATAATTCCGGTGATCTGTGTAATGGAAGACAACAACAGTACAATCCCTGTCAGGAACATGGTCAGTCCTGCAAAAAAACCGGGGAATAGGAGTAAAAGCACTGCAAATGCCATAAAGATAAGGGCTGTCATATACAGGAGCCGCTGCAGGCCTTTGTCTGGGTTTCTCCTGCCAGATGGATGAGTTTCTCCGGGTTGCCGGCTGTCTTTCCAGGCAAAATACAAGGCAAACAATCCGCCTACCAGTAGAATGGCGGCAAGAAGCCTGATTAGCGTGTGGACGCTTCCTTCAGGGTTAACCAATAAGAAAATACCCAGGGCCATTCCCAGCAGGCCCCTTAGGACAGAATAACGGATGTAGGATATGGCTTTCATATTAAAGAAATGTTAATTGTATAAAGATAATAATTTTTTACATTTGTCCGTTAGAGGGATCATTATGGCCACTTACCTTCAGGTTGAAAACCTTACTAAATCATACGGGGACAGAATCTTATTCAGTCAGATATCGTTCCACATCAATCAGGGGGATAAGATTGCCCTGGTAGCTGCCAACGGAAGTGGAAAGTCATCCCTGCTGAACGTCCTTGCCGGTAAGGAATTGCCTGAAAGCGGAGGGAGCGTGATGTTCATGAAAAATATTGGAGTAGCTTACCTTGAACAGGATCCGGTATTCGATCCCGGCATGTCGGTCAGGGAACATCTTCGCCGGGCCAATAAAAAGGTCTTTAAGGCCATAACGGCGTATAACACGGCTTCGGGATCCGGAGAAAGGAAAAAGTTGGAAAAGGCGATCAGCGACATGGACCGGTTGGGTGTGTGGAATTATGACCAAAGGATGGACAAGATACTGACCTCGTTAAAATTTGGGCTTGCCGGAAGATCTATGGGGACATTGTCCGGCGGAGAGGTCAAAAAAGTGGCTATTGCCGCCTTGTTGTTGCAGGATGCAGAGTTTTTGATAATGGATGAACCTACCAATCACCTGGATATTGAAGTCATAGAATACCTGGAAGAGTATCTGTCTGCTTCTTCGGCCACCTTGTTCATGGTCACACACGACCGCTATTTTCTGGACAGGGTATGTAACTCCATATACGAACTAGAAGATGGGCAATTGTACACCTACCGGGGGAATTACCGGCTGTTCCTTGAAAAAAAGGAGGAACGCATAGCCAACAGGGCGGCGGAAACGGATAAGGCCAGAAATCTTTACCGCAGGGAACTGGAATGGATACGCAGCACCCCCTGTGCAAGGACAGGTAAGTCAAAATCCAGGAAAGATGATTTTAACCGGCTCAAAGAAAAGATACAACTTTCAGATAATGAGCGCAAAATACAGATTAATGCCGGCGTTGCCCGCTTGGGAGGAAAGATCATTCATTGCAAAGACCTGTCTTTCCATTATGGGGCGGAATGTATGCTCAAAGACTTCTCCTACAATTTTCAGAGGTATGAAAAGATCGGGATCATAGGCGGTAATGGGGTGGGGAAAACTACTTTTCTTAAATTGATCACCGGAGAACTCACTCCGGATTCAGGAGAGTTACAGCTTGGACAGACCGTCCGTTTTGGGTTTTACCGTCAGGAGGGGATACAGTTCAATCCGGGGGACACCGTTTTTGATGTGGTACATGACATTGCCGAGGTAGTAACTCAGGCCGATGGGGGCCAAGTCCCCGTCGGTACCTTTCTGAACCGCTTTCTGTTTCCCCCGCCTACACATCAGGTCAGGGTGGAAAAGCTGAGCGGGGGTGAAAAACGTCGCCTGTATCTGCTTACCATACTTATGCGCAATCCTAACTTTTTAATCCTGGACGAACCCACCAACGATCTGGACATCCTGACCCTGAACGTGCTTGAGGAATACCTGGAGCATTTTAAAGGTTGTGTGCTGATCGTTTCTCATGACAGGTATTTCATGGACAAACTGGCAGACCATCTTTTCATATTCCAGGGCGACGGGATTGTGCGGGATTATCCGGGCAAATGCAGCGAGTATTACAGGACCCTTTCCATCCCGGAAAGTAAGACTTCAGAAAGAAAAAAGGAAATCAGGCATACACCGGTTAAGAAAAAGATCACCTACAGGGAGCAAAAGCGCATGGAAGAGCTTGAACAAATGATCCAGGAGCTTGACCAAGAGAAAGCAGAACTGGAAAAGGTGCTCTCGGACCCCGCCCGCCCGCTGGAAGAAATCACCGGTGCCTCGGTAAGGATGGGCGAAATACTCGAATCTCTGGAAAAAAACTGGGAAGAACTGCTCGGTCTGGAAGATCAGCGGGTTTGTTGTAGCCAATAGGACCAGCTAATTATTGTTTGACCTGGTCCAGGTCTACCAGGTTGTTAAGGATGGCGTAAATGGTCAGTCCGGAAGGTGAGTGGATCTGAAGCTTGTTGGCAATATTCTTGCGGTGTGTCATAACTGTATGGATTGACAGAAAAAGTTTTTCGGCTATCTGTTTATTGGTCAGCCCCTTGGCGACTTCCACTATAACTTCCTTTTCCCTATTGCTCAAATCCTTCGAGGTGTCACTTTTTTCTTTCAGATCAAGCAGTTTCACAATTTTATTCCTGATCTGCTCTGCAGAATCGTAAATGGATACCGATTCATCGTAATGCTTCAGTGTATGACGATCTGCCAGGGAATGCAGCAGGGCCAGTGTTTTCATTTTATTGTTCCCTGTCAGTGTCCTGATCTTTCTGATTATCGCCGGATCTGTAGCAACGGGATTTACAATGAGCAAATCGGGGGTGGGATTGCTAACATTACAATCAAAGCTGTTTACGTCTGCAATCTCTATTACATAGATATCCAGGATGCCAATGCGTTTGAGAACCTCTATCATACCGGCACGTAATATCTCTGATGGTTCTGCCAGGGCTACGTGGATCTTTCTGCTCATTGTTTCCTCAAATTGAATTCCATTTGGGATATCATAGGTACGAACAGGTTATCTTCAATGAAATTATGGGAGGCCAAGTCCTGTGCACAGACAAAAATGTCAAACAGGACAGCGTTTAGCTCATCTGCGTTCCCGGGAGGATAATATTTAATCAGGATGTTCTTCAGTTCCGATAGTTTGGACTCAATACTATCGTGCTGCCGGCAAAAAACCCGGATGCTGTAGTCGCCTCGTTTTTTACCGGTCAACAGCGACCGGACATATGGGAATACGGTTTCTTCTTCGTAATCCATATGGGTGTGAACCTGTTCCACGTATTCGTCATAGAACCTGATGATGGCACTGACTGCTTTGTCGTCCTGGGTGCCCAGGGCAGCCAGAAGTTTCTGTCTGATAGAAGGGAGGCGAAAATCCAGAAAGTGGCTGTGGGAATTGTGGAGATATTCCAGCAGGCATGGAAGGGATGGCTCTGCCGTTTCATCCCTTATTCCGCTAACCAGCAGGTTTACCACAGCCAGAAAAGTGTTTTCATCCACATGATTCATGTGGCACACCTGTCGGATGGTTTTTTCTCCAAATCCGGGAGATATTCCAAAACGACTCATGACAAAAAGCATGGGAAAATTGTCACAAATCAGTTCGCTCATACTATCCGACGATGTATATTTTCCCAATTTGTACATGATTTTGCCCGGTTTAAAGCATAAAGATAATAAAAAAAGTCAGGTGAACAGGATCAGGCTCAAAGCCATTATAGCCATACCCGAGATCAGGCCATAAATGGCAATGTGGTGTTCTCCATATTCGTGAGCTCCCGGCAACAGTTCGTCAATGGATATGAAAACCATGATGCCGGCTACTATGGCAAAGACACAGCCCATTACTACGGGAGTAAGAAAGGGCATAAGGATTAAATAGGCCAACAAAGCACCCAGCGGTTCTGCCAAAGCCGAAAGCAGCGTTATTCCAAAAGCTTTTTTCCTGCTTCCTGTGGCGTAATAGATAGGGATAGATACTGCAATTTCTTCAGGAATGTTGTGAATGGCTATAGCCGTGGCAATGGCGATGCCCAGTGTGGAATTTTCCAGTGCAGCCATAAAAGTAGCGATCCCTTCTGGAAAGTTGTGCACGGCTATGGCAATGGCTGTCATAACGCCCATTTTCATCAAGCTTGGCTTTTTCATGCCTGTCACGCCCTCGCCCATCTCTTCTACAGAATGTGCTTCGTGAGGGTTCCCGAAGGAAGGCACAAAACGGTCGATCAGCGCGATGATGGCCATCCCGGTAAAAAAGAAGATCACAGTCAACAAAAGGCCCTGCTTTTCCCCCATGTTTTCTGCCAGGATGGAACGGGCCTCGGCAAATATTTCCACAAATGCCACATAAATCATAACCCCGGCGGACAATCCCAGCGAGTATGAAAGCAATTTACGGTTTGTCCTTTTGGCAACAAAAGTTATAGCAAACCCTATCAGTGTAGCCAGACCTGCGAACAAGGCCAACAGAAAAGGCAGAAGAATTCTTGAATCCATAGGGGGAATTTTTAAATAAAACGCAAAGATACCAAGGATTCATTTCCCGTAAATACCCAATTTAGGGTATTATATTTTGTAGAGATGTCTTATCTTTGCCGTTCAATATGATCGCCCCGTCCCGAAATATTAAGATCACTGCCCTAGTACTGGCGTTCCTCTTTATGGGGTATTATGCAGGCGCAACTTTATTTTATCACAGTCATACCGATAACCGACAGGTTATCTCACACTCGCATCCTTATACTTCACGAAATCATACACATACAAGTGAGCAGTTGCAGCTGATTTCTTTTTTATCGGTTGTAATAATGACACTCCCCGCAGTTATCGTTTTTTGGGGGCTTCTTAACATTTTTACCGGGGTCTTTCTTTTTACCGGTATTCCTTCAATTTATGCTGCAAAGCGTACAGTTCTCAGTCTGAGAGCTCCTCCCGTAATGTAATTATTTTCCATTTTTTGAGTTTAAGAAATAATTATCATTACGTAACATAAATCCATGAAAAAAATAGTATTGACTTTATTGCTGCTTGTTACTGTATTTACTGTATCCGATGCGCAGCAAAGACAACATAGAAAAAGAGAAAGAAGGGGAGCTATCCTTACAGGATACATAACAGATGCTTCTACCGGTGACAGCCTGGGATATGCTTCCGTAGTGCTGCACGGTACTACGTTAATGGCCATAGCCAACGATTTCGGCTATTACAGACTGGATCATATTCCGGAAGGATTTCACACTATAAGGGTTTCACTGGCAGGGTACAGTCCTGCTTCTTTTTCCGTTGAGCTAAAAGAGGGTGAAATGGCTATACAGGATATAAAACTGGTTCCCGATGTGGTCGCATTGGACCAGATAGTCATTTCTGCCAGCAGGACAGAAGTTGTCCGGCGTAACAGTCCCGGTTTGGTAAATGTTATGACCTCAGGTCTCATAGAACAGACCAATGCCTTTTGCCTTGCCGAGGCACTGCCTTTTCAGCCTGGTGTGCGGGTTGAGAACCAATGCCAAAATTGCGGATTCAACCAGGTCAGGATCAACGGGCTGGATGGTCATTATTCGCAGATCCTGATAGATTCCCGTCCGGTCTTCTCGGCTTTGGCTGGGGTGTATGGTCTGGAGCAGATCCCGGCCAATATGATAGACCGTGTGGAGGTCTTGCGTGGGGGAGGCTCGGCTCTGTATGGATCTTCGGCCATCGGGGGTACCATCAATATCATTACGCGTGATCCCGTAACAAACGATGCGGAAGTGGCGCATACGATTACTACTATTGGAGGAGGGAAAGCATGGGATAACAACACGACTTTTAATACTTCATTGGTTACCGGGAACGGAAAAGCAGGTTTTTTGGCATACGGTCAAAAACGTTCACGGCAGGGATATGATCACACTGGAGACGGTTTTACCGAGTTGCCGGAGATACGGAGTAATACCATAGGATTTCGCACCAATTTTAAGATGGGTCTAAATGCAAAACTTGCTCTTCAATATCATGGAATAGGAGAATACAGACGGGGAGGAAATAAGCTGGAGCGTCCGCCTCATGAAGCGGATATCGCTGAACAGCTTGAACATCAGATCCACGGAGGAGGCGTTTCTTATGATCTGTTTTCTTCTGATTATAGCAACCGACTGAATCTGTTTACATCTATGCAATATATTGACCGCAAGAGCTATTACGGAGCAGGACAGGATCCCCAGGCTTACGGGACCACAAAAGATATGACTGTAGTGTCCGGGATACAGTATACACATAAATGGGAGCGTTTATGGTTTATGCCTGCTGAATTTGTTTCGGGCATGGAGTATAATTACAACGGATTGTATGACCGTTATTTGGGATATGACTCGGAAACACATCAGATCATTCATGATGTCAGTCTTTATGTTCAGAACGAATGGCGTAACGACAGGTGGGGATTTCTGGCAGGAGTCAGGGCAGATAAGCATAATCTGATAGATCACGTGATCTTCTCGCCCCGGGTAAATGTGCGATTTAATCCTACACGTAATGTGAATTTCAGGACTTCTTATTCCACGGGATTTCGTGCGCCCCAGGCATTCGACGAAGATTTTCACGTTGCGGTTGTTGGAGGAGACCGTGTGGTAACCGTCCTGGCGGATGATCTGAAAGAAGAAAAATCCGGAAGTTTTAGTTTCTCTGCAGACCTCTACCATTCTTTTGGTAAGGTACAGACCAATCTTATAGTGGAGTTGTTCCACAACCGGCTGCGGGATGTGTTTGCGTTGAGGATGCTGGATCATAAAGATAAAGACGGGAACAGAGTATTGGAACGTTATAATGGTTCCGGGGCTGTTGTCAAGGGAATGAATGTGGAGGGGAAAGCTATTTTGTCCAGCAGTTTCCAGGTTCAGGCAGGAATCACTTATCAGAAAAGTACGTATATAGAGCCGGAACAGTGGAGTGAGAATCCTTCGGTTGCACCGGTAACGCGTATATTCCGTTGTCCGGATTTATACGGATACCTTACTTCAACTTTGACCTTACCGGGTAATTTTAACGTATCTGTATCCGGAAAATATACAGGTTCTATGATCGTACAACACTTCGTGGGTTCGGGCACGTCAGTGGATGAAGCGGTGACTACGCCGTCGTTTTTGGATATGGATCTAAGGCTTGTATATGATATTAGGATCAACAGAAGAACGGGGGCTCAGATCAATGCCGGGATTAAAAACGTGTTCGATTCGTACCAGAGTGATTTTGACAAGGGACCTGAAAGAGACTCGGGCTATGTCTACGGGCCTATGAAGCCTCGTAATTACTTTGTGGGATTGAAATTCAGTTTTTAGAGGGTTTTTGGTGCAGTCAAACTCCATTTAAAACGCAGCCTTGCAGTGGAACGGGTTTTCCCTAATCAATCGTGCAAACTGCAAAGCTTTTATTTGTCAGTGCGGGTAAAGGGACTCGAACCCCCACGCCTTTCGGCACCAGATCCTAAATCTGGCGCGGCTACCAATTACGCCATACCCGCTTTTGCCCGTTAATTTTGAGATTGGTTTTACGGGAGGGCAAAGGTATATTTTTTTTCGGAACTAACAAGAGTGAACAGGTTCCACCTGCTAAAAAAATCGTATCTTGCATACATTCTAAACTACAACTAAAAACAGACTTATATGGGAAAAGAAGCAATTAAAGTATCATCAGTAGATGTTGATAAACTCATTGAAATGTTGAACGCTGCCCTTTCGGAAGAATGGCTGGCATATTACCAATACTGGATCGGTGCCAGGTTGATGGAAGGTCCCATGAGGAGTGAGGTGGAACCTGAATTGCTGGTACATGCCGATGAAGAACTGGGCCATGCCGTTTTGGTGGTGGATCGGATCATTCAACTGGGTGGTACTCCCGTGATCAATCCAAAGGACTGGACAAAACATGCCCGCTGTGCTTACGAGGAACCTTCCGATCCTTACATTGAAAGGATCCTGGAACAAAATTTAGCAGGAGAGAGATGTGCCATCAAAAGGTACCAGGAGATCGCAGACTTTACGGCAGGAAAAGATCACGCTACACACCAGATGGCGGTGCAGATCCTGAACGATGAGCTTGAACACGAAAACGACATCGAAGACTGGATCACAGACCTGGAGCGGATGAAGGAAGAATGGAGAAAGATCAGATTGTGATCTTTTTCTTTCAACAGCCCTTTATGACGGTTCAGGCCGCATTTTTTCCGGTTCCGTAACTTTTATTGAAAGTATTATACCATGAACAACCTGGTAAATTTCAAGACAGGAGATATTTCTGTCACAGGCAGAAGCCATTACTGGGGCGAGATTTACGTATCATTTAAGGATAAGGAAATCGAATATGCCACGCTTTTTGAGGATGTGATCACACAGGTCGGCATTCCCGAACAGCCCGGTTTTTCAATCTATACAGTCAGGTATATCTCTCAGACGGGGAATGCCTTACATCCCACCTGGGCGGTAATTTCATACAAACAGTTGGAAAACAGGTTTAATGCAGAACGATCGTTTGCAAGCCTCCCATGATCCGCTGCTGAACATTCCGGGTATCGGAAAAAGTATGGCAGAGGATTTGCGGGTACTGGGGATAGAATCTGTAGCGGACCTTACGGAAAAAGACCCGCAGCAGATGTATGACCGGTTGTGTGAAATAAGGAATACAAAGCTGGATCCGTGTGTACTGTATGTTTTTCGTTGTGCTGTTTATTATGCAGGCAACAACGTACATGATCCGGAAAAGTTAAAATGGTGGAATTGGAAAGACATAAATCATGAAGGAAAAATTTTTGAACAAGGCCGTTGAACAGGCACTACATGGAATTAGGAATAATTACGGAGGGCCGTTTGGGGCAGTGATCGTAAAAGACGGTAAGATCATAGGTAAAGGTTGCAACAAGGTAACCTCATCCAACGATCCCACGGCCCATGCCGAGATCGTTGCCATCCGCCAGGCCTGTGAGGCAACGAGCAGTTATCATTTACAGGATGCGGTGATCTATACCACTTGTGAACCTTGTCCCATGTGCATGGCTGCCATATACTGGGCCGGAATCCGCACCGTATACTACAGTGCCGACAGGGAAGATGCCGAACGAATTGGTTTTGGCGACAAATTCATATACGAAGAATTGAAACTTCCTCCCGGCAGAAGGACTGTTTCCATGAATCGTCTTGACATACCTGCCATAAAGGATCTTTTCCGGGAATGGGAAAACAAGCAGGATAAGGTGTTGTATTAATGGACTGAAGCTCATGTATAAATATATTTTCGGACCGGTTCCGTCACGTCGGCTTGGCATGTCGCTGGGAGTGGACATGGTACCAAAGAAAGTCTGTTCGCTCAATTGTGTGTATTGTGAGGTGGGGCAAACCACATTGCTGACTACACAAAGGAATGAGTATGTTCCGAAGCGGGAGATCATAGAGGAGTTGAAAGATTTTTTTGCAAACCATCCCGATCCTGATTACATCACTTTTTCAGGATACGGAGAGCCAACATTGAATATAGCCCTGGGGGAAGTGATCGCTTACCTGAAAAAAGAAAAACCCGGGGTCCCTGTCGCCGTACTAACCAACGGGACATTATTCAGTGATCCTGCAGTCAGGCAATCCCTGTTGCAGGCAGATCTGGTGTTACCATCGCTGGATGCTGCGACAACAGAGGTATTTCAAAAGATCAACAGACCGTCCGGAATGCTGGATCTGGAAAAATATCTGGAAGGTCTGGCAGACTTCAGAAAGGAATTCACCGGCAAAATCTGGCTGGAAGTTTTTATTCTTCCGGGATTCAATGATTCGATCCCTCAATTGGATGGGCTAAAAAAAGCGATCCTGAAAATTCATCCCGATGCCGTGCAACTTAACACCCTGGACAGACCCGGGACCGAACCCGGTCTGAGGAGTGCCACTCGTAAAGAGCTGGAAAGCATAAAGGATTATTGGGATATTCAGGGAGTTGAGATCATCTCTTCTTCTACCACAAGAAAAAATACAACAGCATACCGGGAAGACATCCGGGATGCGATCCTGGAGACTATAAACCGAAGGCCGTGCACGCTGGATGATATTTCACGCATTACAGGTTTGCATGTGAACGAAATAAACAAATACCTGGATACCCTGGAGGAAACAGGAGATATCCTTACTGAAAGACAGGAGAGGGGACTGTTCTATATACCTGCCAACAGAAATGAAAAATGAGACATCAAATAAAAATGGGATAATATTATGGAAAGTATAGACAAATGGGTTGAAAAAGTGATCATGAGCATGGGTGTTTCAGAAGGAGCTGCTCCCTATCTGAGGCTGCTATCACTGCTGATTGTTGTAGGGCTCCTGTCCTGTGTTTTTTTCTATATTACCAAAAGGCTGGCCAACGGCATATTATACAAATACATAAAAAGGACACGGGTAAAGTGGGATGACCTTCTGTTGGATAATAGGATCTTTTCTACGCTGGCACATATAGTACCTGCCGTTATAGTACGCATCATAGCCCCCATATTGTTCCGGGATTTTGAAAAAATACTCCCCCTGGTGGTCAAGCTCACAGACAGTTACCTTATCATAGTCATTCTTATGATCATCACAGCCATGTTACGGGTGGCAGAAAAAATACTCGCAAAGTCTAAGGCATTCACAGACAAGCCCTTATCTAGCTATTTTCAGCTGATAAGGATCATACTGTATATTGCTGCCGGAATCCTGATTCTTTCAATATTATTGGGAAAATCACCTGTTTATTTTCTGAGCGCTTTTGGCGCCATGACAGCCCTGATCATGCTGGTTTTTAAGGATACGATTCTGGGATTTGTTGCCAGTGTTCAAATTTCTGCCAATGATATGGTACGTGTAGGTGACTGGGTAGAAATGCCCAAATTTAATGCCGACGGGGATGTCATAGCTATCAATCTGAATACGGTCAAAGTGCAAAACTGGGACAAGACGGTTACTACCATTCCCACGTATTACTTTATTACCGACAGCTTTAAAAACTGGCGGGGAATGAAGGAAAGCGGAGGAAGACGCATCAAAAGGGCTTTGTATATCAATGCCCGGACGGTTAAGTTCGTGGATTCCTCGACCAGGAACCGTTATGAGCAGTATCATCTGCTGAAAAATTACATAGTTGAAAAGCAGAAAGAGATAGAGCTGTTTAACCAGGAGCACGAAGTGGATACTTCTGTGCTGATTAATGGAAGAAGGATGACGAATATGGGTGTCTTCCGTCATTATATTGAAGCCTATTTACGTAACCACAAGGGCATACGTACGGACATGACGCTGATGGTAAGACAGTTAAGTATTGAAGACAGGGGGATCCCCCTAGAGATCTATTGTTTTACAACGACAACGGTCTGGGTACAGTATGAGGAGATCCAGGCAGATATTTTCGATCATTTGCTGGCAGCGGTATCTTTCTTTGACCTGGAGATATTCCAGCAGCCCGGCGGAAGTGATATAACACGTGCCTTTTCCGGGAAATAAGATGCTTATCGGTCCAGATGGGCAGGAAAAGTGATCAGGTCCATCTGTCTGAGGATTTCCTGCCTGCGCCTTAAAACGTAGGCAGAAGGGTTTCTGGAGCTGAGGCGTAAAGGATTGGGCAACGTGGCGGCGATCAGTGTGGCCTGCGTTTTGGTCAGTCTGAAGGCCGATGTATTGAAATACCGGCGTGCGACCGCCTCGGCCCCGTAGATTCCTTTTCCCATCTCGATGGAGTTGAGGTAAACTTCCAGGATCCTTTCTTTGCTCCAGAACAACTCGATCAGGAACGTGAAATAGGCTTCCAGTCCTTTTCGGAACCAGGAAGAGCGTGGCCAGAGGAAAACGTTTTTGGCGGTTTGCTGAGATATGGTACTGGCGCCCCTTGGCCGGCGACGTGTTTTGTTTTCCTGTCTTGCTTTTTGTATCTGTTCCAGGTCGAATCCCCTGTGCTCGAAGAAACGTTGGTCCTCAGAAGCAATAACGGCCTTTTTTAGACTGCCGGCAATCGCTTCCAGGGGAACCCAGTGGTGGTAAATAGCAGCCTTTCCGTCCTCCTTTCTTTGTTCTGCATAACGTATGATCATCAGTGGAGTAACCGGGACGGGGACAAACCGGTATAGAAGCACCATCAGGATGCTCAAAGTAAATAAACCGGCAATAAGCCATAATATACCACGATATGCCTTTTTCAACATGACAAAGTATAATGATTATGTTCAGAACTCTGTGTTGTAGCTTGTCTTTTGGCTACGGATACGTTTATCTATATATTTGGAATTCAGCAACCGGAGAATGCCCATGTAGTCGAGTTTAAATTCCAGAACGTCCCCGACCTTATACTTTTTGGGATTATCTCCCAGGTCTACAACTAACATGTCTGAGCTGCCTCCAACTATAGAAATGTCCTTGTCTGCTGGTGTAAGATGCTTTATGTCAATGTCCAGCAATCCCACATCTATCAGGGCACGGTAGCTTGTCTTACCCTGTAACGAATTATCAAAGGTTGGCGTTTCTCCTTCCAGGTTGGTACCGAACTCACCGGTTGGAACCTGAGGTTTTTCTATCAGTTCTATGATTTCGGAGAACAGAACAAATACATCAGTCCTCATCTGAGGGAGCGAGGTGTCGTTGTAAACATCTGTTCCACAGAAAAGGGTTTCCCCTACACGGAAATGGTTGATACCCGCAGGCAACAGACGTTTAAAAATCAGAGGAATGGTTACAGAAGAACCGCCCGATACGTATTTGATCTTCTTGTTGAATTTTGTTTCTATGAGTTGCTGGTACAGGCAAAGCTGTATAAGTTTATCCTGGTTTGGAAGGATTCCATAAAGGCAGCTTAGGTTGGCCCCTATACCTACTACATCTATGTGATCCATGCGAAATACCTTTTCGTAAAATTCAATCACATTATCCCGCATGATTCCTTCTCTGAGTTCACCCAGTTCTATCATGATAATCACTTTGTGGACCTTGCCCTGCTTTTGTGCCTCGAGGGAAAGCAGATGCAGGGTATCAAGTTCTGTGTTCATGCTTATATCGGCATATTGTACGACGCCTTTGACGGAATGTTTGGCGGGTGGTTTGATATAGATGGTCTCTATATCGGGCCTGATGTTTTTGATCAGTTTAAGATTTGATACCCTGGAATCGCAAACCTGATTGATCTTGAGTTGTAGCACTTCCTGGATATAATTCTTGTTCCTGCAGAGTAATTTTGTCACAACAGACCACTGGATGTTTCTCTTTTTGAAAAGTTTATCCAGATAATCGAAATTGGCTTTCAGTTTAACTGTATCAAGTGATATGTATGCCATTTTATTGTGATTTTATGTATCTCATTTCAAGGTATTTGTTTGTGAAACCAAGTTTTTCATACAACAATTTGGCGGGATTGTGGGGCTCAACGTGAAGCGCCACATTGCCCTGAGCAGTTTTCAGGGCAAGTTGCATCATTTTTTTCCCGATCCCCTGGCCTCTGTAGGCATTGTTGGTGGCAATATATACCAGCAGGTTTTCGGGTACAAACCCGGACATGCCGGTTTTTGTGACTACAACCACACAGGTCATGGTTTCATTCTGTAAAGATTTCAGGATGAAGCCTCCAGGAGAGGCAGTTTCCTTTAGGGCATAAGCGATGGCTTTTTCAATATCGGTCCTGGCATCGCCGAAATTTTCCAGGTGAAGGAATAAAAATTCCACCATGGCTTTTTTTTCTGCTGCACAGGGCCTGTTGTTTTCGTCGTAACATATGATGTTCATAATGATTCAATTTTATGATTTAGTAGATTTGATGAGGTGAAGCAGAGCCCAGCCTTCCTTTTCCTTAAGGGAAAATACGCTCAATCCATTCCTTTGGGCTGCCTGGGAAAGTGCACTCACATCGGCTGTATAAAATCCACTCAATAAAAGATGTCCCGGTTCAGGACACAGGCCGCGTGCCAATGTATCCATTTCATCTATGAGAATATTGCGGTGAATGTTGGCCAATATTAATCCGTACCTGTTGATTTGAACAAGGGATGCATCGCCGTATTTTACCACTATTTTATGAGTTATCCTGTTTCTCCGGACATTTTCCCTGCATGCATACACGGCCCTTCTGTCGTTATCTACTGCATGTACAGGCACTGCAGCATCCATTTTTGCTGTCAGAATGGCCAGTATCCCGGTCCCGCAACCCAGATCCAATATATACCTGTTTTTGATCAACCCTTCCTGCTCAAGTTCCAGTAAGGATTCCATCATCATATAAGTGGTGGGGTGGTGCCCTGTTCCAAAAGACAATTCTGGCCGTATTACCAGGCGCCATTTAACAGGGGGCCAGATAGGCACCATGGTTTCTTTTCCCGGAGCCCTTACACTGCATCCCTTCCCGGTTTTGATTATTATTGGGCTAAACCGGGACTCCCAGTCTGCATTCCAGTTCTTTTCTGCAACAAATTCTTTAGAATAATCTGTTATATCATAAGATTCCAGAATGATCCTCAGATGTGATTCCCGGAATTCTGCTGCCGGTATGTAAGCCTTGAGGATAGGTGTTTCAGAGAGAAATCCTTCGTAACCGATTGCGGAAAGTTCTGCCGTAAGGATCTCTTCTGTCTCCTCCTTGTATGGTTCAATGACTATACTGACAGCTATATGGTCCATCACGGTCTGGCAAACGATCCGGCAATGGCCAAAAAATCGTCTGCTTTGAGCGAAGCACCCCCTATCAATCCTCCGTCCACATCTCTTTGGGCAAAGATCTCGGCCGCATTGGATGGTTTGCAACTTCCCCCGTATAAAATGGGAGTGGATTCTGCCAATTCTCCAAACGATTCTGCCAGAAAAGCACGAATGAAAGCATGCATCTCCTGCGCTTGCCCGGAGGTGGCTGTTTTTCCCGTACCTATAGCCCACACGGGTTCATAGGCAACGATCACCTTTCTGAACTCATCGGGATCAAGCTGGCAGAGAACCTCCCTTAATTGTGAAGAAACAATCTGAAAATGCAAGTTCGATTCACGCTTAGAGAGAACTTCCCCTACACAGAAGATGGGTCTTAGTCCGCCGTCCAGGGCCAGTTTTATTTTATCCAAAAGGATCTGATTTGTTTCTCCATAGTATTGCCTTCTTTCGGAGTGTCCCAGGATCACATATTGACAGGGAACCGATGCCAGCATAGATGACGAGACTTCGCCTGTAAAGGCCCCGTTGTTCCTGTCGGCACAATTTTGGGCTGCAAGCCCCGGATTTTTACGGGCTCCAATCAGACAGGCTATCGGGAACAGATGTGTGAAGGGTGGGGCTACTATCAGGGTCACTCCTTCCGGAACACGGTCCAGACCTGAAAGAATGTCTTCCGCCAGATGTTTACCCTCCTGGATGGAAGTGTTCATCTTCCAGTTTCCGGCTACGATCTTTTCTCTCATATTTTTGATGTTATTTGATGATGTATCTACCCTGCAAAGGTAAGAATTTGATTGGTTTTTTGACGATTAATACCTACTTTTGCAGCCCCTTATAAGATTAATAATATGAATATCACTAAGAAACAAATTGATGACCTTTCCCTGCAGGTAACCGTTGCAGTTCAAGAGAGCGATTACAGCGAGAAAGTGAAAAAAGCCCTGAATGATGTCCGTAGAAAGCTGGAAATCAAGGGTTTTAGAAAAGGAATGGTCCCAATGGGTATCGTTCAGAAGATGTATGGACGCTCCACATTGCTTGAACAGGTCAATACAATTATGTCGGAGGCTCTGAACGATTATATGAAAAAAGAAGAGATACATGTAATCGGAGAACCTCTGGCCTCTGAAGAACAGTCCAAAACTGACTGGGACAATGATACGGACTTCTCGTTTTCTTTTGACTTGATGCTTGCTCCCAAGGTAGATATTCCCATAGACAATAACCTGCATATCTCATATATCAGGAAAGAGATCAAAGAAAAGGACGTCGAAGAGTATATCGACGGCCTTTTAAAGCAACACGGCACTATGAAGGTGGCTGAGAAGGCAGAAAAGGAAGACTTCCTGAGGGCAGATATGAAACAGGGAGACCTCTTGATCAGCGATTCATACCTAAACCTCAAAACAGTCGCGAAACTTAAGGACAAGAAAGTTTTCATTGGCAAAGCAGTGGGGGACGAGGTAGAGGCTGATATTACAATTCTCTTACCCAAAGAAGCAGATCGTTCGGCCCTTTTACAGGTCAAACCGGAAGAATTGGAACGATTCACCAATCCTGTATTCACTTTTGTGATCAAAGAGATCAAGCGCTTTGAACCTGCAGAGGAAAACCAGGATCTGTACGACAAGCTGTATGGTCTCGGAAATGTTACCACCCGGGAAGCTTTTGTGGAAAAAGTAAGAGAACAAATGGAAAGAAACAACGAAGGAGAAAGCAATTACCTTTTTGGACAGGAAGTCCGGAAGGTGCTTGTGGAAAAGGCTGCTATACGGCTCCCCGAGAAACTCCTCAAGCGATGGCTGTATGAGGGGAATGACGGCAAGTTCACAATGGAGCAGATAGAGAAGGATTTTCCTGCATTCCTGGAAGATTTCCGCTGGCAACTTGTCAGGGAATACATTATGAAAACAGCCGGGATCAAGGTAGAAAAGGACGACATGGTACAGAGTGCCGTGGCTATGGCACGATACCAGTTTGCTATGTACGGATTGAACAACGTTCCAGACGAGCACCTGGTTAAATATGCGGAAAGCATGCTGGCTAATGAAAAGGAGGCAAGGAATCTCTACGAGAGAGCAGAAGAAAACAAAGTTATTTCGTATATTCGCGAAAACGTTACAGTCAATATCAAAGAAGAATAAGAAATGACTGAATTTGAAAAATATGCTATCAGGCATAAAGGTATCAGCAGTATGAGTTTGCACAGGTACCAGTCTTTGTATGGGAATCCTCAGGGATCCATAACTCCTTATATCATTGAGGAGCGTCAGCTGAATGTTGCCCAAATGGACGTGTTCAGCCGTCTGATGATGGATAGGATCCTTTTCCTTGGTGTTCCCATTCTGGACGAGGTGGCCAACATTGTGCAGGCCCAGCTTCTTTTTCTGGATTCGCTGGATCCGGGAAAAGACATACAAATGTATATCAATTCTCCCGGTGGTGCAGTTACTGCAGGACTTGGGATATACGACACCATGCAGTTGGTCCATTCAGACGTGGCAACCATTTGTACCGGCCAGGCCGCTTCTATGGCCGCTGTGTTGCTGGCTGCCGGCAATACGGGCAAACGCTCTGCCCTGCCCCATGCCCGTGTGATGATCCATCAACCGGTAGGAGGGGTGGAAGGACAGGCAGCCGACATGGCGATAGCTGTCAAGGAGATACTTGAGCTTCAGAAACAGCTTTATCAAATACTTGCTGACCATACCAGGAAATCCTTGGAACAGATTACAAAAGATGCCGACAGGGATTTCTGGATGCGTGCCCAGGATGCTGTTCAATACGGGATCATTGACGAGGTGTTGAGGAAAGCCAAAAAATAATGCAGAAAAAACCCCTGGACATTGATCATTGTTCTTTCTGCGGAAAGTCAAGTAAAGAAACTGGCATGCTCATTTCCGGGCTCCACGCTTCCATTTGTGAAGATTGTCTTCACGATGCTACACTGGTACTGGAAGAAATGTACGGTCACAAGGTCAGGGAATCTGTCTCTCCCGACCCTGTACCTAATGGCAAATTAATGACCCCAAAAGAGATAAGTAACTTTCTTGATCAATACGTCATAGGACAGGATCAGGCCAAAAAGTTCCTCTCAGTAGCCGTATATAATCATTACAAACGAATACGTTCCAGCAAAAAGGAAGATGTTGACGTAGAAAAATCCAATATCCTTCTGGTAGGGCCCACGGGGACAGGTAAAACATTACTAGCTAACACCATAGCCAGGATGCTCAACGTTCCTTTTGCTATAGTCGATGCCACGGTCCTTACCGAGGCCGGGTATGTGGGGGAAGATGTGGAAAGCATCCTTACACGGCTGCTTCAGGCCTCGGACTACAATGTAGCGAAGGCAGAGCAGGGGATCGTTTTTATAGACGAAATAGATAAGATAGCGCGTAAAAGCGACAATCCTTCCATTACCAGAGATGTTTCGGGGGAAGGGGTGCAACAGGCTTTGCTTAAACTGTTGGAAGGAACCATCGTTAATGTACCTCCTCAGGGAGGCCGGAAACACCCGGAACAACATCTGATACCTGTTAATACCCGCAATATTTTGTTCATATGTGGCGGCGCTTTTGAAGGTATTGAAAGAAAGATCGCCCAGCGTCTCAATACCAGTGTGGTAGGGTACGGTATGGCTGAAAAAAAATCTTATATAGACAAAGACAATCTGATCCAGTATGTTGCGCCACAGGACCTGCGGGCATACGGGCTCATACCCGAGATTGTCGGCCGTGTACCAGTGATTACTTACCTTAACAAACTTGACAAGGAAGCTTTGAGGGATATTCTGACAAAACCAAAAAATGCCCTGGTCAAACAATACAAGCACTTGTTCGCACTGGATGGCATAAGGTTGTCGATAGACGGAGAAACACTCGGATATATTGTAGATACGGCTATTGACTTCAAGCTGGGTGCCAGGGGATTGCGTTCTATATGTGAGGCGATTATGGTAGATGCCATGTATGATGCACCCTCGTCTGGACGGAAATCCCTGCGTATTACTTTGCCTTACGCAAAAAAACGTGTGGAAAGACTGACAAAAATCATATAAATCAAGATATTATGAGTGATATAAAAGATTTTATTGTTAAAAATTCCCCACGTTTTCTGGACGAACTTTTCATCCTGCTAAGAATTCCTTCGATCAGTTCCCAGAAGGAGCACAAGGACGATATGCACCGGTGTGCCCGGCAGTATGTTGTGTCATTGATGGAAGCCGGAACCGACAGGGCAGAGATATATTCCACCCAGGGTCATCCCGTCATATATGCCGAGAAAATCATTGATCCCCAAAAACCCACGGTTCTTGTTTATGGTCATTATGACGTACAACCGGTCGATCCCGTTGAATTGTGGAAATCTTCCCCGTTTGAACCTGTGATCCGTGACGGAGCCATCTACGCTCGAGGGGCCAACGATGATAAGGGACAGTCATTTATGCATGTCAAAGCCTTTGAATACCTGGTCTCTAAGAATGAACTTCCCTGCAATGTAAAATTCCTTATTGAAGGAGAGGAAGAAATCGGGTCCCCTTCTTTAGGGGAATGGGCCAGGCAGAACAGGGATATGTTGGCCTGTGACGTGATCCTGGTATCGGATACTACCATGATCAGTGAAGCGGTCCCATCCATCAATACAGGGATGCGTGGACTGGCCTATCTGGAGGTTAAGGTTACCGGACCCGATAAAGATTTACACTCGGGACATTATGGAGGTGCCATTGCCAATCCCATCAATGTCCTTTGCGGGATGATCGCTCAATTGATAGACAATAAAGGCAGGATCACCATCAAAGGCTTCTATGACGATGTGGTTGAACTTTCCACTGAGGACAGGGCTATGCTTGCACGTGCCCCGTTTGACCTGGAACATTACAAGAGATCGATAGGGATAAATGACATCGCCGGAGAAGAAGGATATACCACACTGGAAAGGACCGGCATCCGTCCATGTCTGGATGTAAACGGGATATGGGGCGGTTATACGGGAGAAGGAGCTAAAACAGTGATTCCTTCTTTCGCTAGGGCCAAAATATCTATGCGTCTGGTACCCAACCAGGACCACAAAAAAATCGCACATTTGTTCGCCAAACATTTTAAATCTATTGCTCCTGCGGGAGTTTCGGTAGAAGTAGTTGAACACCACGGAGGACAAGGTTTTCTTGCGCCTATATCATCACCTATGTACCAGGCCGCTGCTAAAGCAGTAGGACAGGTCTATGGAATTGAGCCTGTGCCCAGTCGCGGGGGAGGCAGTATCCCTGTGCTTGCCGAGCTGGAGGGAATTCTGGGAGCTCCGCCACTGCTGATGGGATTCGGACTGGAACGGGATACCATCCATTCTCCCAATGAAAGTTACCTGTTAAGCCAGTTCCATAAGGGGATTGAATCCATCATTTTGTTTTACAAGTATTCAGGTTATTTGGCGTAATTGACTGCCCTGGTTTCCCTGATAACGGTGATTTTCACTTGTCCCGGATATACCATCTCGTCCTGGATCTTCTGGGCTATGTCATGGGACAGCTTTTCGGCGTCCTGATCGCTTACCTTTTCGGATCCCACGATAACGCGTAATTCGCGGCCGGCCTGAATGGCGTATGTTTTGGTAACGCCGGGATAGGACAAAGCCAGGTCTTCCATACCTTTGAGGCGTTTGACGTACGATTCGATTACCTCGCGCCGGGCACCCGGGCGGGCACCCGATATAGCATCCCCTACCAGAACAAGCGGAGCTATAAGTGAATTCATTTCCGTTTCTTCATGATGTGCTCCAATGGCATTGCAAACCTCGGGTCTTTCCTTGTATTTTTCTGCCAGATGCATACCAAGTATAGCGTGAGGGAGTTCGGGATCTTCATCGGATACTTTCCCAATATCATGCAACAATCCGGCCCTTTTTGCCAGTTTTGAGTTAAGACCGAGTTCTGCGGCCATAATGGAACAGAAATTAGCCACTTCGCGGGAGTGCTGCAACAGGTTCTGTCCGTATGAAGAGCGGTATTTCATCTTTCCCACCAGTCTGACAAGTTCTGCATGCAGCCCGTGGATGCCCAGGTCGATGCATGTTCTTTTCCCCGTTTCCACGATCTCTTCCTCTACCTGTTTCTGGATCTTGGCCACGACTTCCTCTATGCGTGCCGGGTGGATGCGGCCATCAGTCACCAGCTGGTGGAGCGCCAGACGGGCCACTTCGCGACGGACAGGATCAAATGCCGAGAGTAAGATAGCCTCGGGGGTGTCATCCACAACGATTTCGACACCCGTAGCGGCTTCAAGCGCCCTGATGTTCCGGCCTTCTCGACCGATGATGCGGCCTTTGATCTCATCATTGTCAATATTAAATACTGTAACGGCATTTTCGATGGCTGTTTCGGTAGCAACGCGCTGAATGGTATTCACCACTATACGTTTAGCTTCTTTTCCGGCTGTCAGTCTGGCTTCGTCCATGACTTCGCTGATATAGGACATAGCCTGGCTCTTGGCTTCTTCTTTCATGTTCTCCATGAGCAGGGCCTTTGCCTCTTCTGCCGACATGCTGGCCATACTTTCGATCTTTTCAATTTGTTGCAGACGCAGTTTCTCATATTCTTCGACCTTTTTTTCGGCCAGCTCCATCTGGGTGGCGAGGGTCTCTTTCATAGACGTTATCTCTTTGGTCTTCCTTTGTATCTCTGCATTTTGCTGATTCATGGTGATTTCCCTTTGTTTCAGCTTGTTCTCTGCCTGTGAGATCTTATTGTTTCTTTCTGTTATGAGTTGTTCGTGTTCTGTTTTTAATTGAAGAAATTTCTCTTTTGCCTGGAGGATTTTTTCCCTCTTTATGTTTTCTCCTTCCTGTTCAGCTTCCTTTAGGAGGGTTTTTGCTCTTTTTTTCAGGATCACCGTTCTGAAAAAGGTGTAACCCAGTGCAAAACCAGCTGCGAAACAGATTGCGGATATAATATATATGTTATTCATAGTTGTTGGTATATATGTTTTGATATTGTCTTCATTCTGGTGTACAAAAAACCCGTTAACATACCGCTGTTTAGCAAAAACCCTGATTAGCAAGGTTTGGAGGATCTGATTCTTGTTGCAAACTTCCCATGTCCCGAAACCGGAATTCCCCGAAGGGTTACAAAGGGGCCTGTTTTTAACAGTCAAGACACTCCATTTAGTTTAAAGTGTTGAGTTTCGCAAAGAGCTGGTATGTAACGGGTCTGATTTATTATCTTTCCAGGTATTCTCCTAAAAAATTATCCAGTGATGCAATTTCTGTAATTATTTGGTTTACTTCGTCATCCTTTTCGTATTTCAGTAAACTAAGGACAAATTGAAGGGCAGCCATCGCCAGGGCATCCTGTGTATCCTGGCCCGAGTATTTTACGTTGAACTGCTCTATTTTCTGGTTGATGCGTTGAGCAGCAGAACGGACCATCTCTTCATCTTCAGACGCTATACGTAAAGGATAATAACGGTCTGCTATACTTATTTTTATGGATAATTTGCCTTCACTCATTTTTTGGGGGTTATCGGTTTAGCATGGTTAAACATTTATCGATTTCCCTGATCAATTTCCCGATTCTCTGCTTTGCTTCCTTCGCATCCTCGCTTGATGTCTGTAAGGCACCGGCCATCTGGAGTTTTTCTACTTTTTGTTCTAATTCTTCTTTTTCTTTTTTATATATATTCAGTTCTTCACTTAAGGTTTGTAATTTGTTGTTCAATTCACTGTTTTCGGTCAACGCCCTTTCATGCAGAGAAATAAATGCCTCGATCTTCTGCTTTAACGGGTTGATAATGGCTGCGTGTTGAGGTTTCATATGTATGATCCGTTAAGCAAAGATAAAGCATTTTTATAAATAAAAAAAGAGGTCTAAATGACCTCTTTCACATGCTTCATTCCCAATTCAATGGCTTGTTCGTTCATGGGGATCATGTCGTGATACCTTTCCGGTAACGATTTTTTAAGGCCTTTGATCACGTTCTCCCTTTCCAGAATGGGCTTAATTTTCAGATAAGCCCCCAGTACAACCATGTTGAATGCTTTTGACATTGCCATGCGATTGGCTAGGTCGGCAGCTTCAATTGAACAAATTTGTATGTCTTTACGTACCGGATGTCGTGTTATGCCATTGGGATCGTAAAGCAGTAACCCTCCCTTTTTCACCATGGGTTCAAATTTGTCCATAGACTGCTGATTCAGTACAATGGCCGTATCACACCACTGAAGGATCGGAGAGCTGATCCGCTTGTCACTTATGATCACGGTCACGTTGGCTGTTCCTCCGCGCATCTCGGGACCATAGGATGGCATCCAGGTGACTTCCTTATCTTGCATAATTCCTGAATAGGCAAGTATCTTGCCCATGGAGAGGACTCCTTGTCCTCCGAAACCAGCTATAATCAGTTCTTCTTTCATAATTATCTGTCTTTAATGTCTCCCAGCGGGTAAAACGGGAACATGTTTTCTTCCATCCACTTATTGGCCTTGATCGGAGGCATCTTCCAGTTGGAGTTGCAGGTAGCAACTATTTCCACAAAGGAAGTCCCTTTTTTCTGAGCCGAATTCTCAAAAGCCTTCCTGAGGGCCTTTTTGGCTTTTCTAACACTTCCGGGATTCTGGACCGACTGACGCGTTACATAACACGTTCCTTCCAATTGTGCGATCAGTTCTGTGATCTTAAGGGGATATCCATTTAGTTCGGCTTTTCTTCCGTAGGGGGTTGTAGCCGTCTTCATACCCAGCAGGGTGGTGGGGGCCATCTGGCCTCCTGTCATACCGTAAATGGCGTTGTTAATGAAGATTACTACAATGTTCTCTCCACGGTTGCATGCATGAATGATCTCGGCGGTTCCTATGGATGCCAGGTCTCCGTCCCCCTGATAGGCGAATACGTATTTATCGGGGTACAGCCGTTTGGTAGCGGTAGCCAGTGCAGGAGCACGTCCGTGAGCAGCTTGTTGCCAGTCTATATTTATGTATTTATAGGCGAAAACCGCACACCCGACCGGTGAAATACCTATGGTCTTGTCTTGGATGTCCATTTCTTCAATCACTTCTGCCAGCAATTTATGCACTACACCGTGACTGCATCCCGGACAATAGTGCATTACCGTGTCTGTAAGCACCTTGCTTTTGCCGTATACGAGATTTTCCGGTTTTATTATTTCGTTAATATCCATAATAATTTGCGATTAAAGGTTGAATTTTTCAGCAAAGGCTTTGAACACTTCTTCGGGAGAGAAGATGGAACCACCCATTCTTCCATAAAATTCCACAGGAACGGCTCCATTGGCAGCAAGTTTTACATCTTCCACCATTTGCCCGGAATTCAATTCCACAGACATAATGCCTTTGAGCTGAGGTAACATTTCCTGAATGACAGGTGTCGGGAACGGGAAAAGGGTAATGGGCCTGAGCAATCCCAGACGGATTCCCTTTTCGCGGGCAATCTCAACTGTGCTTTCACATATGCGGGAAGAACTGCCAAAAGCTACCAATATGTAGTCTGCATCGTCGCACATCAATTTTTCAAACCGGATTTCATTTTCTTCTATTGTCCTGTATTTTTTCTGAAGTCTCAGATTGATGGCTTCCATTTCGGAGGCTGCCAGGGATAGGGAAGAAATGAAATTTCCGTTACGTGTTGCCGGTTTTCCGACCGTTGCCCAATGACCGTATTTTTGGTTAATTTCCTGGTCTGTCAATCGTTTTACGGGGGGGCGTAATTCCACTTTTTCCATCATCTGACCAATCGCTCCGTCAGAAAGAATCATGGTCGGAATGCGGTACTTGAACGCCAGATCAAAGCCGAGACCAACAAAATCGTACATTTCCTGGACCGATGCAGGAGCCAGCACAATGATCTTGTAATCGCCGTGTCCGCCTCCCTTAACAGCCTGGAAATAATCTCCCTGGGAAGGCTGAATGGTGCCCAGGCCGGGACCACCGCGGATCACGTTGACCACCAGGCAGGGTAACTCGGCTCCGGCCATATAGGACAATCCTTCACACATCAGGCTGATACCCGGGCTCGAGGATGATGTCATTACCTTTTTCCCGCAGCAGGCTCCTCCGTAAAGCATATTTATGGAAGATGTTTCACTTTCAGCCTGGAGTACCACCATACCGGTGGTTTCCCACGGCATTTCTTCCATTAGGGTCTCCATTACTTCACTCTGGGGCGTAATGGGGTAGCCGAAATACCCATCAGCCCCGTAACGGATAGCAGCCAGGGCGATGGCTTCGTTCCCTTTCTTCAATAATTTTTCTGCCATAGTATTACTCTTGTTTAAATTTTTACTCTGTATACAGTAATCACCGTATCTGGACATACTGTTGCACAATTGCCACAACCCGTGCAATTATCGGGATGCTCCATATATGCATAGTTGTATCCCTTGCTGTTCACCTTTTTTGCAAGGGCGATTGTTTGTGTGGGGCAATTGGCTACACACAAACCACATCCTTTGCATTTTTCTGTGTCTACCACAATAGCGCCTTTGAATGCCATATTATTTGATATTTATTAGTTGTTTTCAATAAATTCTTACAAATGTATAGTAAAAATTTAAAATACCTTACATTTTATTTGTTAAAATAGAGAAATCCTTTTCTGATACCATTCCAGATCCTTTCCCAGCCCAGCATTATGGCCAACAACAGCAAAGGGATCAGGATGAGCATTCCCTTCACGTTAGGGGGCAAACCTCTAAACCATAGTGCCAGGCGTTTGATCATAGGCGTGATATTCTTATTCTGGCATCTACAGCTACAACATCTGAGACCGTTCCCAATAGCGGGTTAAGGTCCATCTCGGCAATTTCGGGAGCACAACGGCATAAAGCAGAGATCCGGCAGATAGCTTCCACAAAGAGATTTTCATTGATCCCTTCCTGACCACGGACGCCTTTTATAAGGCCATAGCCCCTCAGACTGTGCACCATCTTTTTTGCTTCACCGTGTGAGACAGGGCTCAGTCCGGTACTGATATCTTTGAGTACCTCTACAAAAATGCCTCCTAAACCACAAACGATCGTATGTCCGAATAAAGGTTCTCTCTTTGCCCCGATGAAAAGTTCCCTGCCATGAAGCTGGGACTGGAGCAGGACTGCTTTGGTATCCTCAATGGTCATCATAGTTCTGAATGTTTCAAGGAGTGTTTCGTCGTCCCCGATATTCAGCCGCACGCCTCCCACATCGGATTTGTGTACGGGACCAATTACTTTCATCACCAGGGGATAGCCCACTTTAGCCACTGCATCAGGCAATTCCTTTTCATTGCGGGCGGTGGCTTCACGTGCACGCGGGATTCCTGCGGCATCGAGCAGGGCGCTTACCTGGTCCGGAGCCAGATAACCTTCAGGGGCTTGTTCCACTATGCCGCGGACGGCTGATTCGTCAATTGCTGGCAGCTGAACCTCAACAGGGGCGGGAGCTGCCGTGTTTAGCACTCTGGACAGTGCAGACCCAAATATCACTTCGTCGGGGAAGTACACCCTTCCTTTTTTCTGAAACTCGCAGATCTCTTCCATAACATTGAGTGTTGACGGAAAAATGGGATATATGGGTTTGGTGCACTGGGACATCTTTTTATCCAGTAATTCGTACACATCGAAAACATGCGTAAGGCCGGGTGATCCGAAAATTACGGCCATACCATCCATTTGGGGGCATTGGTACTCAACAAAATCTATGATCTGATCCAATTGACTGGCTGTCCCGGTAGCCAGAAAATCTATGGGATTGGCCGCAGAAGATCCGGGGAATAAATTTTCCAGTAATTGGTTTCTCTTATTTTCTTCAATGGGCGGAATCTGTATTCCGCCTTCTGACAGCACATCGGTAAGCATAACGGCGGGTCCTCCGGCATGGGTGATAATACACATGTTTTTACCCTTTGGGGCTCCTTTAAGCAGGATACAAGCAACGGTAAGAAGCTGATTTCTCCCGTTACACCGGATGATGCCGGCTTTTTCAAAAAGGGCACCGACTGCCGTATCGGGACTGGCAAGAGCTCCTGTATGGGATGAAGCGGCACGGCTGCCGGCTTCTGAAGCACCGGCCTTAACGGCTGCGATTCGCGCTCCCTTGTGGTATAGAGAAGCTGCATGTTTCCATAATTTCAGCGGATTTTTAATACTCTCGGCATAAATAAGCTTAACGGGAGCGCTTTTTCCGTGAACGTAACTATTGTCCAGGTATTCGAGCACTTCTTCTATGCCCGTCTGAGCAGAATTACCTACAGAAAAAACATTGGCAAATGGTATACCCAACTGGACGGCCGCATCTATGATAAAGAGCGCAGTAGCACCTGATCCCGATACAAGGTCTATGCTATCGGGTATGAATCTGGGTATGGGCGAAGTAAATACCCCGGCATAATTGCCGTTCATATAACCCACACAATTGGGCCCGATGAGCGTACATGCGTATTTGTCGGCAACGTCCCGGATCTTGTTCTCAAGCTCTGTTCCCTTATTGCTTTCTTCCGAAAAGCCAGCAGAGAAGATGATGATCCCTTTTGTTTGCTTACTGCTGCATAGTGTTTCCACAGCACTGAGACAGAAAGCCGCCGGAATGGCCAGAATGGCCACATCTGTCTGGGGAATATCTTCTACCCGGCGGTAACAGGGCAGTCCCTGTATGGTGTCTGCCTTTGGATTAACAACATAGAGACTTCCGGGGTAATGCGTGTCAACCAGGTTTTTCAGTACTTTACCTCCTGGTTTGTGAATGTCATCGGATCCCCCTACGACCACGATGCTTTTTGGATTAAGAAACTCTTTAGTGATCATCAATATTGCGTGTTTATCCTACAAAGTTAGCAATTTGTTTCGCAATTTGTCTAAATTTGTAGCCTCATAAAACGGATAGCTATGATATTGATTGCAGATAGCGGATCGACAAAAGTGGCCTGGAGGGTGGTGCACAAGGATGGCACCATTCAGGCTATCCAGACGATAGGGATCAATCCCTTTTTTGTTTCAGAAAAGGATATCCTCAAGACAATGGAAGACAGTCTCAAACCGGCTATCCGGGGAAAGGTGGAACGTGTGTTTTTTTACGGTGCCGGAGTTGCCGGCAAGGATAAAGTAGACATCCTTACGCGTTGTTTTCATAAAACATTTCCAGGATGCGACGTAGAAGCCAATTCTGACCTGCTGGCGGCAGCACGCTGCCTGTGCGGTTCTGATAAGGGCATAGCTGCCATACTGGGTACGGGAGCCAATACTTGCTTTTATGACGGACAAATGATCGTGGACAACGTGCCTGCCTGCGGATATATTCTGGGAGATGAAGGTGGTGGAGCCGTTCTGGGGAAAAAACTTGTATCTGATTATTTAAAGCGGATGTTACCAGAAGACCTGAGCGAAGCCTTCGAAAAGCAATATAAACTGGGATTATTGGATATCATCGAGAAAGTATACAGGCAACCCATGCCCAACAGATTCCTGGCATCCTTCACCCTGTTTCTTGGCGATCACCAGTCCCATCCTTATGTGCAGGAGTTTCTGGGAAAAGCCTTTGATGAGTTTTTTTTACGAAACATTATACATTATGATTACGAGACATATCCTGTGAATATTGTGGGATCGGTCGCTTTTTATTTCAGGAACGAAGTGGAAGCCTCCGCCGTACGGCACGGCATGAAGATAGGAAAAATCGTCCGTACGCCTATTGAAGGGCTGGTGGCATACCACAGGAATCTATATGCCAGTTAAACATGATACAAAAATTTACAGAACAACCTTCACGTTACGATCATTTGGATAAGATGCCAGTCGGGGAGCTGCTGGAAAATATCAACCGCGAAGACCAGACCGTCCCTGTTGCGGTTAAACCCTGTATTCCGGACATAGAAAAGCTGGTGGAAGGAATAGTGGTACGCATGAAAGAGGGAGGCCGGCTGTTTTACATTGGAGCCGGTACGAGCGGTAGACTGGGTATCCTGGATGCATCGGAAATACCTCCGACCTTCGGGGCTCCTTACGACCTTGTAATTGGACTGATAGCAGGAGGCGATGTTGCCATCCGCAGGGCGGTGGAACAAGCCGAGGACAGCCTGGAAGCAGGGTGGAACGAATTACTGTCCCATCACATAGGGACAAGCGACGTGGTGGTGGGTATTGCAGCTTCGGGTATGACACCTTACGTTATAGGAGCGCTCAGGAACGCCCGCCGGATGGGTCTGCTAACAGCGTGTATCACATGCAATCCCGGATCTCCTGTGACGGCAGAGGCGGAAATCCCCATAGTAGCTGTGGTCGGCCCTGAATTTGTGACCGGGTCCACCCGGATGAAATCGGGGACTGCGCAGAAACTGATACTTAATATGATTTCGACTGCGGTGATGATCCGTTTGGGGCATGTGGTCGGAAACAAGATGGTGGATATGCAGCTGACAAATGCCAAACTCATAGACAGAGGCACCAAAATGATCATGGAGGATACCGGTATAACGGATTACGACAAGGCACGTTCCCTGTTGTTGCAGTACGGTACCGTCAGGACCGCCGTGGATGCAGTGAAAAATGAACATCATGTTTGAACCGCATTATGTTTCCGATTTGTTGCAAAAGGCGGTAGATGCCTTTTCCCGACTGCCGGGTATCGGACCAAAATCGGCCCTGAGAATGGCTTTGTATCTGCTTAGGCAGGGAGAGGAAGAAGCCGAGAATCTGGCCCAAAGTATATCTGAATTACGCCGTAAGGTCGTTTATTGCTCTGAATGCCGGATGATCTCCGATTCTCCGCTCTGTCCTGTATGCTCCAATCCGCAACGGGACAGGGGAATTATCTGTGTTGTAGAGAATGTACGTGATGTCATGAGCATAGAGCATACGGGACGTTACAAGGGATTATACCATGTGCTGGGAGGTATCATTTCACCCATAGACGGGATAGGTCCGGCAGATCTGTCCATAGAACCGCTAATAGAAAGGATAGGCAGGGGAGGGGTCAGGGAAATTATCCTTGCCCTGAGCACGACCATGGAAGGAGAAACAACGTGTTTTTACCTTTATAAAAAATTTGATCCGTTTGGTCTAAAGATAACCACTATAGCCCGGGGCGTGGGTTTTGGCGATCAACTGGAATATACTGACGAACTGACACTGGGCAGGTCGATCGAGAATAGACAACCCTTTAAACCGGAATAATCATTTCTTGCAGATGGAACATACATTTCCCCTTTCCTGGCTGTTGACAGCTTTTGCAGTGTATACGGCCTTGCTTTTTTTTGTATCGTGGCTCACTTCACGTAAAGCAGACAGTAATTCCTATTTTCTGGGTAACAAAAAATCTCCCTGGCCTATTGTGGCTTATGGCATGATCGGGACTTCCATCAGCGGGGTGACATTTATTTCCGTTCCGGGTAATGTGATGAACGAGAACTTCTTTTACATGCCCCTTGTACTGGGCTTTGTGATCGGTTACATAGTCATTGCCAAAGTATTGCTCCCGCTTTATTACAGGATGAATGTCACATCCATTTACACCTACCTGGAAAAACGCTTTGGATTCACTACTTACAGGACAGGGGCAGGGGTGTTCATGGTATCCCGCGTACTGGGAGCAGCTGTCAGGATATTCATGGTGGTTCTGGTATTGCACACTTTCCTTCCGGCAGGTTCAGTGCCGTTCTGGATCGTGGCCGGAGTATTCATGCTGCTCATTTTCCTGTACACTTTTAAGGGAGGGGTCAAAACCATTATCTGGACCGATGTGCTGCAAACCACTTTCATGCTGATAGCTGTTATCCTGACAGTCATATCCATTGTCCGTGCTATGGACTGGAATCTTCAGGATATGACGCGTGCTGTTGCCGGTACCGATTACTCCAGCTGGTTTAACTGGGACTGGAGTGCCTCTAACAATGCCGTCAAACAATTTATCAGCGGAATATTTATAACGATTGTCATGACGGGACTGGACCAGGAAATGATGCAGAAAAACCTGTCCTGCAAGAACATAAAATCGGCACAAAAGAACATATATTCCACCAGTATCATCCTGGTAGTGGTGAACTTGCTTTTCCTGACTCTGGGCGCCGTAATGGCCATATATGTGAATCAGCGTCTGGGTGGGATGCAGGGTATTGGATTGGCCGATGTTGCAGGTGTTTTCAGCAAAGCGCAGACAGACAAACTGTTCCCTGTAATTGCTTCGCAGTACCTGGGGCGGGGTGTGGGTTTATTTTTCATAATCGGGCTTATTTCGGCATCTTATCCCAGTGCAGGGGGGGCACTAACCTCGCTGACTACTTCTTTTTGCATTGACTTTCTGGGTTTCGATAAAAGAGAAGACATGACGCAGGCAGTAAAGGACAGGATCCGCAAATTGATTCATGCAGCCTTTGCTGTGTTGTTTTTTCTCATCATACTGGTCCTGTATGTGGTCAATAACCAGGCGATCATTAACCTGGTATACCTTTTGGCCGCCTATACATACGGACCGCTTCTTGGTTTTTTCTTTTTTGGAATATTCACAAAATACCGTGTCCGGGACCGGATCGCCCCGTATATCGCACTGGTTTCACCTTTGTTGTGTTACCTGACGGATCTGGCGTTTAAAACATGGTTCGATTTTGGACTGGGATTCACCATATTGATAGTAAACGGATTGCTCACGTTTTTTGGGATGTGGCTTTTCCGGGAAAAACAAGCCGCATAATTGCCTGATGGTTGTTTGAAAAAAAAGGTTACATTTGCAAAAATTATTTAAAGAGCAAATGCCTTAAAACGAAATGGATATGCGTTATCGTTATCGTGAAAAACATATAGGGAGTTCAAAAATTTGCTGGCAAATTGCTCATAAAATCAGATCAAAGCCGCGAAGTTGAAGATAAACAAACGTTTGTAACCGTATGTTTAATTTGCCAAACTTCGCATCATGATCGAAATATTCTTCAAATCAAAAGGACAAATCTTAAGTGATACAGATGTAAAGATCCTGGACAAACTGGGATTGGATGACGTTTTGTGGATAGATTTGCACGATCCTTCCGGCGATGAAAAGAGAGCAGCTGAAGACTTTCTGGATACCACCTTGCAAAGCAGAGCACAGGCAGAGGAAATAGAATCATCATCCCGTTATTTTGAAACTGAGACCACAATCTTTGCCAACACCAATTTTCTGATCCCCGGGCCCGATGATTACTCTTCTGTCCCAGTGTCTTTCATATTGTCTGAAAGTATTCTTGTGACTTTACGCCACACACCGCTCAGGACCTTATCGGAAGTGCAACGCAAATTGCTGAATAATTACAAACTGTTCCCTACAGGATACCACATAATGGTAAGCATCCTGGAGAACAGGATAGATGTGGATGCCGACCTGGTCGAGATATTGTCTAGAGAGATATCACAATTGTCACGCAGGATAGATCTGGGAGAATCCATGGACGAGAGTTTTCTGCTGGATGTAAACCAGTTGCAGGAGAATACCATGGTCATCCGTGCCAATGAGGTAGACAAACAAAGGGTCTTGTCCGGGATATTCAAAAGTGACAAATTCCCGCGGGACGTTTATTCCAAACTGGAAGTCCTGAATAAAGACGTGGATTCCCTGATCCATCATGCCAATTTCAGTTTTGAACGTCTGGAATACCTGCAGAACACGGCATTGGGCCTGATCAACCTGGAACAGAACAAACTGATGCGTGTATTCACGTTTGTATCCCTTTTGCTCATGCCTCCCACGCTCATAGCCAGTATCTACGGCATGAACGTTAAATTGCCCATTATTTCCGGGAATAAAATATGGGATTTTTTCGTATTATTGTGTTTAATGCTTTTGACTGTGATCATGGCTATATATCTGTTTAAAAGGAGGAAAATGATAAAATGAAACCAGGTGATAGTATCAGTCAGCGAATTGCCATACTCCGGGAACTTTCTTTTCAGACAGTGCCTTCCCTGAGCATCGAAAGAGCCCGTATAGTTACCGATTTTTACCGGAAGAACGGCAACAGGTATTCAATTCCTGTCACAAGGGCTTTGTGTTTCCGGGAATTATGTCTAAAGCAAACCATCTACATTGGGGAAGGAGAGCTTATTGTAGGAGAACGCGGGCCTCGTCCCAAAGCCGTACCTACGTATCCCGAACTTACCTGTCACAGTGTGGAGGACCTGCACATACTCAATTCAAGGGAACGTCAACGCTATATTGTTTCGGATGAAGATATCCGGGTCTATGAGAGAGAGATTATTCCTTTCTGGCAGGGCAAGACGCAAAGGGACCGCATTTTTTCTGTGCTGCCCGATGACTGGAAACTTTTATATAACAGCGGTCTTTTCACTGAATTTGCAGAACAGCGGGCTCCCGGACATACTGCGTTGGATGGGAAAATATACCATTGCGGAATGACCGGATTCAGGGATCTCATAGCCAAAGTCCAGGAAAAAAATGCATTCCGGAAAGGTCCCCTGGACTTAAAGAAGAAAGAGATGTTGCAGGCCATGGATATAGCCTGCGAATCCCTGATCATTTTTGCCGGGCGGCATGCTGCACTTGCTCTTGAACTGGCTGCACAATGCAGGAAACAGGGGGACCAGACAAGAGCCAGGGAGCTGGAATGCATTGCTGCTACCTGCCGCCATGTTCCCGCACAGGCCCCCCGGAATTACAGGGAGGCTCTGCAGATGTATTGGTTTGTTCACCTGGGAACGATCATTGAGCTTAACGGATGGGATGCCATGAATCCCGGACATCTGGACCAGCACCTGGAACCTTTCTACCAAAAAGAACTGGAATCGGGCACCCTGACAGAACAGGAAGCCAGGGAACTGATGGCCTGTTTATTCATCAAGGTGAACAACCATCCCGCTCCTCCCAAGGTAGGGGTTACTGCCCGGGAAAGTGGTACTTACAACGATTTTACAAATATCAACATAGGGGGTATCCGTTCCAACGGGAGCAATGCGGTAAATCCCGTTTCCTACATCATGCTCGACACTCTTGAAGAGTTGCATCTGTTGCAACCCGGAGTTTCCGTGCATATTGACAAATCCACCCCGGAACACTTCTTGCTTGAAAGTTGCCGGGTTATAAGCAAAGGTTACGGATATCCGTCAGTTTTCAACCCTGGTGTGTATGTAGGCGAACTCATCAGGCAGGGCAAGACCCTGGTGGATGCCAGGGAGGGAGGATGCAGCGGATGCATAGAAGTCGGAGCTTTTGGCAAAGAGGCATACCTGCTTACAGGATATCTGAACATTGCAAAAATTCTGGAAATTACACTGAACAACGGTACAGATCCCGTTTCGGGGAATATGGTTTCCCTAAAAACAGGAGATGTTGCCGGATTTCGCTCCTTTAACGAGTTATACGGGGCTTTCTTAAAACAGCTGGAATATGTCATCAACACTAAGATAAGGGTCAATCATCAGATAGAGAGGTTGTGTGCCGAATGGATGCCTGCACCGTTCCTGTCTGTTTTGATTGATGATTGCATTGAAAAAGGGATGGACTATTACAACGGAGGGCCCAGGTACAATACTTCGTATATACAATGTACCGGACTTGGAACTACAGCCGATTGCCTTTCAGCACTTAAGAGACATGTTTTTGATGACAAAAAATGGCCCATGGAATGCCTGCTTAATGCTCTTTCCTGTAATTTTGAAGGGTACGAACCTATGCGTCAGTATATCTTAAATAGGACTCCGTTTTTTGGAAACGATGATGATTTTGCGGATCAGCTCGCTGTCAGGTTGTATGAGGATCTGTTTAGTCTTATTGATGGCAGGCCGAATACAAGAGGCGGCAAATTCCATATGGATATGTTGTCCACTACGTGTCACGTCTATTTTGGCGCTGTGACCGGAGCATTGCCCAACGGACGCAAGGCCGGGCGTCCCCTCTCGGACGGAACCTCTCCCTCTCATGGAGCTGATACCAACGGACCGACGGCCGTTGTGCGTTCACTGGGAAAACTGGATCAGGTAAAATCCGGAGGAACATTGCTTAATCAGCGTTTTTCCCCCTCTATGATGAAAACGGAAGAAGACAGAAAAAAGCTCGCTTCCCTCATACGGTGTTACTTTGAATTGGGTGGTCATCATATCCAATTCAATGTGGTGGATACCGCCACCTTGCGACAGGCTCAAAAAGAACCGGAAATGTACAGAGACCTGTTGGTACGGGTTGCCGGATACAGTGATTATTTCAACCACCTGGCACCTGCCTTGCAGGAAGACATCATCTGCCGGACTGTTAACGAAGGATTCTGATACGATGGTTCATCAGGGATGTGTTTTTGATATCAGACGGTATGCTATTCACGACGGACCTGGTATCCGTCTGAACATTTTTTTCAAAGGTTGTCCCCTTTCCTGTATGTGGTGCCATAACCCGGAAGGGCAGGATCCTCAGCCGGAATTGATGTTCGACAAGTCCCGTTGTTTGGGATGTGGTGCTTGTGAGGACCGGTCCCTGCCTGAGAACTGTCCTTCGGGAGCTCTGCAGATATGTGGACAATTCATGGATACCAGCCAGGTAATGAAGATTATACACCGTGAACGCCTATTTTTTGACCGATCTGGGGGAGGGGTTACTTTTACTGGTGGAGAACCGCTGATGCAACCGGATTTCCTTGTCGGCCTGTTGCGCTCTTGTAGGGAAAGCGATATTAGCAGCGCCCTGGATACATCATTATATGCCCCGGAACAGATCGTAAAGCAGATCATTCCGCTAACCAGCCTTTTCCTGACTGACATCAAGCTCATGGACCCGGTAAAGCACAGGTATTATACCGGTGTAGACAACACCCTGATCCTTAATAATATGTTGCACGTAGCCCGTTCCGGTGTCCCTTTTGCATTACGGATCCCGCTCGTACATGGTGTGAACGATTCAGGGACAGAGATAGATTCTTTAGTCCGTTTTGCTGTACAGTTGCGTGATATGGGGAACCTGACGGGCATACATCTTTTACCTTATCATAATTACGGACAAGGTAAGACTTCACGTATGATGGGGAAAAAGATACCTCTGCAGAGATCATTTTCGGCTCCGCCCGGTGACCTGACAGATTCCATATTGCTCAAGTTACGCACGCTTGGTTTCAATGCAGTGAAAGGCGGGTGATTGTCAGGGTATCAGAGGTGCTGTTTTATTTTTGAGCCAGCTGGATTCTTCATACGTCAGGAAAGGGGCCAGTTTTGAGTATACAGACTGATTGTAATCGTTAAGCCATTCTATTTCAGAGCGGTCCATGAGGGAAGTTATGACAGGGGATGTCTCTATGTGACATACGGTAAGCGTTTCAAATCCCAGCCATGTGCCCGATTCATTTATATCCAGTTCCCGGCACAAGAGTATATTCTCATGACGCACACCATGTGAACCTTCCCGGTATATGCCCGGCTCGTTGGAAGTGACCATTCCCGGAAGTATCGCCTGATCTTTCCAGTTCATCCTGATATCCTGCGGTCCTTCGTGTACGCAAAGGTAATGTCCTATGCCGTGTCCCGTTCCGTGTCCGTAATTCCTGCGGTGCCTCCATAGCGGATCTTTTGCCAACATGTCCAGATGTGTCCCTGTAGTCCCTTTTAAAAAGACAGCTCTGCTTAAGGCGATCATTCCCTTGAGGGCAATCGTGTAATCTTCCTTTTCGAGTAATGACAAGGGGCCCAGTGGTACCGTTCTTGTTATGTCGGTCGTACCGTACAGATAATGACTGCCGGAATCGATCAGGTACAAACCCTTCTTTTCCAGTCTGCTGCATGCTCCTACAACTGCATTGTAGTGTGGTAGGGCCGCGTTTGCCCCATAGGCGGATATGTATCCAAAGCTGTCACCCATGGCATCCTGGGAGAGAGTCCGCATCCAGGAAAGCTTTTTACCTGCATCTATCTCGGTAAGCGGAACGTCATTTTCCAAAGTCCGTTCCAGCCAAAAGAAAAAACGTTCCATGGCCAGTCCGTCATACAGAAAGGCTTTTCTGAACCCTTCTGTTTCGACGGAGTTCTTGATGGCTTTATCCAGGATTACGGGTGATTGGACATCATAAACAGTGCAATTTATAAGCAAATTTTGGAATGCGCTGTAATTTAAAGTATCCCCGTCAGCCATTATCTTGGTCTGGGCAGGCAGTGATTGCAGAACGCCGGGAATAGAATCATACGGCATGACCGACACGCCTTGTGCATGGAGTATTTTATTCACATTATCGCTTATTTTCCCCGGAGTAATAAAAAGAGTAGCGTTTTTTTCATCGACAAGGGCATACGAAATGGCTACCGGATTGTAGGGAATATCGTGACAGCGAATATTAAACAGCCAGGCTATCTGATCCAGGCTGCTGAGAAGCATATGCGTACAGCTCTGTTCTTCGATCTGTCTGCGCAAACGCTCCAGTTTTTCCCGGGTATCTTTTCCACTGTATTTTTTTTCAAGAATAAAAACCGAATTCAGGGGAAGTTCGGGCCTGTCATTCCATATGGCGTCGAGGAAAGAGGGCCGGTTATCTATGGTAGCGTTTAGGGCCTTCAGCGCTTGTTTCAGGTGTTCTGCTTCCCGGTACGTCACACATTCTCCGTCAAATCCCACAACAGCTCCCGGTGTGAGATTTGCGGCCAGCCACTCGGGGTAATTAACGGCATTGGGTACGCGTAAGGGGTGCAATTCAAATTCGGTCCCTTCCAATTCCCTCCGGGATTGGATAAAATACCGCGTATCAGTCCATAATCCGGCATGTGTAAGCGTAATCACCACAGTGCCGAAAGAACCTGTGAAGCCCGAAATCCATTTTCTTTGCTGCCAGCGTTCCGGCAGATATTCACTACCATGAGGGTCTGTTCCGGAAATGACCGCGGCGTCCCAGCCGGCTTCCTGCATCAGCAATCTGAGTGCTTGTATTTTATCTGAAATGTTCATAATTCACGTTTGTTTTTTATTACAATTCGGTTAAATACCATAAGACCGACCATGCTAGTCAGGCCTATACAGCTGAATATCAGCCATAATATATCAGGTCTGTCCAAGTTGTCTACAAAATGATTGTACAAAGGAGCTCCTATGAATCCGCCCACAAAACTTCCAATGACACTACAGAAAAACGAATATCCCATATAAAGACCTTTTTTGTCTGCGGGAGCAATAAGGCCAACGAAGGAATTAAATTTGGGATGGGCTGTCATTTCTCCTAATGTAAAGACAATACAGCCGGTTATGAATACCCAGGCGTTTCCCGAAATGGCAAGTATGCCCATGCCCAGTGTTCCCAATCCGATACCGGTAATGATAGTGGGCAATGCTTTAAAACGGTTGACCAGTCTGGAAACAAACAATTGCAGCAGTATAATGACCCCGGCATTGAGGACCGTTACGTGTTCCACATCAAATTGCCACCCTGCAGGTTTGCCTGTGATCCATTCCAGGGCGGTATTTAGCGCAAAATTTACGGCGCTCATATCCATTTTGTCGTGAACATACCACAAAACAGTGCCGTACATCTGAAAATACATGATCCAGAAGCCAGAATAGATCAGAATCATAACAATGAACTTCCAGTCTCTGAAGACGAGTGCCATGTCGCGGAAAACTTTTGAAAGAGGTACTTTTTCCCTGACATGAGTTGGTTCCCGGTAAAGGAAAATGTTCATCAATAGCAGGATGAACCCTGCGACGGCTGCCATCCAAAAAACGTAGCTGTAGGATTGTCTCTTAAGTATGGGAACAAGGATGAGGGGAAAGAGGAAAGCTCCCAGATTAATAGCCCAGTAAAAGATCCCAAATCCCAGGGTGGAATTTTTCTCAGTTGTGGAGTGGGCTATAGTCCCCGATATGACAGGTTTGAACAGTCCTGCACCAATAGCCATTATGATCAGTGAAGCGAATACGAGTCCGTAGGAATGCATGAAGCCTGTAAGGAAATAACCGGTTACCATGAACGAGAATGAGACCATAAGCATATTCCTGAACCCGTATCTGTCGGCGAGGGCTCCGGCGAATAGCGGCAGGAAATATAATAAGGGAGGGATGGTCCCCATGATGGCTCCGGCAGCTTCCCTGGAGAAGCCCAGACCTCCTTCTTGGGTGGAAAGGACAAGATAGACAGATAAAACGGACAGAACACCGTAGTACGCTCCCCGTTCAAAAAATTCCATTATGATTGCTGTCCAGTAATTTTTGGGAAAGGATCTGATCCCGGATGCTGACTTTTTCATGAAAAATGAATAAAAATTAATTCCGTAAAGTTACATTCTTTTGATAATTAAAAAATAACGTTTACTTTTGCAGCCCCTTGTAAAGGGATTAAAAATAAAGTCTAACTTTCTAATTCTTATTGAAATTAATTCACATGGCAAAAGAAAAAGAATTGTCCCCTAAAAAAGCCCTGGATGACATTCAGGATCCGGAAGAGATCATCATCCGGAAAAAAGAAGAGGTTGAAGATTATACGGAAGATGCTCCCGAAGTCGATAACCTCCCTAAAAATAAGATCAGCAATGCATCTATCCCGGTAGATCAGTTTGACTGGGAAGCTTTCGAGAAGGAAAGCGTTTACGACACCGATAAGAGTATCATAGAAGATCAGTACGTTCAGACACTCAATAAAGTGATCGAGAACGAGATCGTAGAAGGAACAGTTACAGCTCTTAACAAAAGGGAAGTTATTGTAAACATTGGATTCAAGAGTGAAGGTGTTATCTCTATCAACGAATTCCGTTACAATCCGGAATTGGCTGTGGGAGACAAGGTGGATGTTTATGTAGAAACAGCCGAGGACAGGAAGGGACAATTAATTTTATCACATAAAAAGGCGCGTTCGCTCCGTTCGTGGGACAGGATCAACGAGGCTTATGACAAGGATGAGATCGTCAAGGGTTACATCAAGTGCCGTACCAAAGGCGGTATGATCGTTGACATATTTGGGATAGAGGCGTTCCTGCCCGGATCGCAGATAGATGTGAAACCCATCCGAGATTACGATATTTATGTTGATAAGACTATGGAATTCAAGATCGTTAAGATCAATCACGAATACCGCAATGTAGTCGTTTCGCATAAGGCACTGATAGAAGCAGAGCTGGAAGCACAGAAAGCCGATATTATTGGCAAGCTGGAGAAAGGACAGATCCTGGAAGGAACCGTGAAGAACATCACCTCCTACGGAGTTTTCGTTGACTTGGGAGGTGTTGACGGTCTGATTCACATCACTGACCTTTCCTGGGGCAGGATTAACCATCCAGAGGAGATTGTACAGCTTGACCAGAAGATCAATGTGGTCATCCTTGACTTTGACGACACCAAGAAGCGAATTGCACTGGGTTTGAAACAGCTAACTCCCCATCCCTGGGATTCCCTGGGGGATGACATTACCGTAGGAACGGTTGTTAAAGGCCGGGTTGTGGTCATGGCAGATTACGGAGCTTTTGTGGAAGTACAGCCTGGGGTGGAAGGCCTAATCCACGTAACCGAGATATCCTGGTCCTCTCACCTGCGCAGTGCGCAGGACTTCTTGAAAGTAGGCCAGGAGGTAGATGCCGTGGTGCTTACCATAGACAAGGAAGAAAGAAAAATGTCACTGGGTATCAAACAACTCAAACCCGACCCTTGGGCTTCCATAACTGAAAAATATCCGGTCGATTCCAGGCATACTGCAGTGGTTAGGAATTTTACCAATTTTGGGATTTTTGTAGAGCTCGAAGAGGGAGTAGAAGGACTGGTGCACATCAGCGATCTTTCCTGGTCCAGGAAGGTTAAACATCCTGCAGAATTTACTTCTATAGGCGAAAACCTGGAAGTTGTGGTTCTAGAAGTGGATCAGGAGAACAGAAGGCTTCGTCTGGGGCACAAACAGCTGGAAGAAAATCCCTGGGAGGTGTTCGAAACGGTGTTTACCCCCGGCTCGGTACATGAAGGCACCATCACCAATTTTGTTGATAAAGGCGCAACAGTTACATTGCCCTATGGCATTGAATGTTTTGTAGGACAGAAGAACCTTGTTAAGGAAGACGGTTCTGCTGTGGCTCTGGAAGAAAAATTACCTTTCAGGGTGCTGGAATTCAACAAGAACAGTAGGCGCATAATCATTTCCCACACCCGGACTTGGGAGCAGGAATCTAAAAAAGAACCTGCTGTAAGGGAAAAGGCCGAATCTGAAGCAGAAAGTACCCAGAAAGCTGTCAAGAAATTGAAAGCCAACTTGGAAAAAACAACATTGGGTGACATTTCCGAATTGGCTGCCTTGAAATCGGAAATGGAACAAAATGCCGCTGACGCTGACTAGCCTTGGGTGTGCTTCTGCACTACCAACAAGAGAAAACTATTTTACCGCTCATGTATTGAATGTACGTGGGCGGTCCTTTTTGCTTGATTGTGGAGAAGGAACGCAATTGAGGCTCCGCCAGCTGGATATATCACTCGGGTCCATAGAACATATTTTTATTACACACTTGCACGGGGACCATGTTTTTGGCCTGCCTGGCCTGCTATCCTCCATGCAACTGCTGGACAGAACCACTCCTGTATACATTTATGCGCCTGGGGGAATGGAAAAGATGCTCGCTTTTTATTTTGATTTTCAAAGTGAGCGGGAACCTTCATTTCCCATTATTTTCAGGGAGGTCCATGGCGAGGGGTTGTTCCAGATCATGGAAGGCGAAACCGCCCGTATCTATGCTTTTCCGTTAAACCACAACATACCCGCATACGGATATCTATTCCGGGAGAAAAGTATTCGTAAAAGCGTGCCCCGCTCCGTTGCATATTGCACAGATACAGCGCCCCATCCCGATATCCCGGGTTGGATAAAAGGTGTGGATCTGTTATTCCACGAAGCCACTTTCCTTGAACAGGATGCTGTGGCTGCTGCAAAATACCTGCACAGTACAGCCCGTCAGGCGGCACAGACAGCCCTTAGTGCCGGCGCAGGCCAATTGCTCCTGGGACACTTCTCGTCCAGATATAAAGAAACCCCGGCCTTTCTGGCCGAGGCCCGGGAAATATTTCCCAATACCGAACTAAGCACGGAAGGACGCATATTCAGCATTCCGCGCCGTTTTATTACTGCAACATAGGCTGGATCCAGCCAAAGAGAATGTAGGCCACGATCAGGGTAATGACAATGTTGACCCCCTGAGCTGTCAGGAATGCTTTCAGTGGCTGGCGGTTTTCCTTTGAAAAGATTTCTTTAAACCTTGTTTCCAGACCAATGCATACAAAGGCTATGCTGAACAGGGAATTACTGAACCCTTTGGTGATCTTGCCCACTACTTTGGCTTCTTCAATGCTGAAGAAGATACTGAAGATCAGAGAGGCCAGGATGAATCCTACCACGAACTTGGGAAAACGGTCCCAGATCAACCTTGCAGTGGGTTTTTCCTGTCCTTCTTTTCCCTTGTAAGTCCAGTACAGAGCAATCAGGAAAGCAGCTATGCCCAACAGTACGTTTTGGGAGGATTTTACAATAATGGCCGTCTGGGCTGCTTCTTCTCCCAACATGGTGCCGGCAGCTGCAACGGCCCCCGTTGTATCTATGGTGCCTCCCAGCCAGGCTCCGGCTACGTCGGGAGACAGGCCCATAAGGTTGGAAAGCCAGGGCAGCAGGTACATCATGGGGATGGCTACTACCAGTACCAGGGAGATCACCGTAGAGAGTTTCTTGTTATCTCCCTTGATCACACCGCAGGTGGCAATAGCGGCCGATACCCCGCATATGGATACCCCGCTGGCCATCATGGTGGCCATTTCATCGTCCACCCTCATTTTACGGGCTACCCAGAACGCGAAATTCCATACCGTCAACACGACAACCAGTGCCTGGGCCAGTCCGTAGGCACCCGCCTTCATGACCTCTCCAAACAAAATGGTAGAACCCAGGGTGATAATACCTATCTTGATATAGAATTCACTCTGTATGGCAGGCTTCATCCATTTGGGTACTTTGAACACATTGCTGATGACCAGGCCAAAGATGACCGCAAAGAACACGGATTCCAGACCGGTAGACTTAACGGCCGGGATGGACGCTACCACGTTGGACAATAACGCCAGCAGATAGATAATCAGGAAGGAGAAAAAGATCCCTTTCAGGGGTTTCTTCAAAGTAATTGAGGTCAGATAGGTCACCAGTAGCAGGAAGACAAACATATATCCTGCATCGAGCCACTCTTTGGCCGTAAAAAGTGTTTTGGGCATTTTAGGCATGACTGCCGGAATGATCACAGTCAGCGCCAGTATGATGGTGGCGGCAATGACTATGATCCAGTCTTCGGTCATGAACTGCTTCCACCAGATGCGTTTAGTTTCTTTCATCATATGTTAGTTTGTTGGTTTTTAATGATCATTTTCAGAAACGGGCTGTCATCATAATGCCCAACAGTCCGTTGTTCTTTTCTTTCTGGATAAATGAACGGTACGTGTAATTGAGCTGTAGACGAAACATCTTGTGGGGCCAGTAATCCACTCCAATCAGATAATGTATCTGTCTGGAATTTTCGTCTCCTAGGTTTTTGCGCATGTAATCGTATTTGAACAGAGGCTGGATTTTCCCGGCGAAAGTATATCCGGCCAGAACATAGAAACCGTCGCTGTCAACCTGATCTGTTTTTCCTTTAATATACTCGCTCCTCAAAAGTATGGCCCCGTCATCGTAACGGGCCCCAAATCCATATCTAATCCTGGGTTTGAGGTCTCCGTCCTCACCGATTTTTCCATTATAATAGGATGCCGACAAGGTCACCGGGCGAACGGGATGTATTTCCAGGCGGCCTGTGATATCCTTATGTTTGTTATTGTCTTTGACATTGATGCCCGTACCATTGTACAGGCCAACCACGTAATCGATGATATTGTACCCGTCTTGTTTGAAGAAACCTCCGTAAACAGCTACCCCTATATCACGCCCGGCAGCCTTGCTGCCTGCCAGGTCATTGATTCCAGACAGATAACTGATGACCTGAGAATTTTCCAAGGTTTCCAGGTCCAGAGGACTGTATGGGTTTTCCAGTGAGAATGCCAGTTTGAACTGTCCTGCCTGCACGTTAAACATGGGGCTGAACTTAAGCCTGACGAAAGCATCTATGATCTTGGGTGAGGAAGCAAAGTCAACCTGTAAACGGTAATCGAACCATTTAACGGGATCACCCTTGAAATCCAGCCGGGCCCTGCGTATGTCAAATGAATTCACATCCTTTTCATATTGGTATCTCAGATTGATGAATCCAGACATTTTGGGCAATTTGGATATAAAATTTTCCAGTTTTGCAGTTCTGGCTTCCAGGTCAATTTCCTGTGCTTTAGCCTGCTGGAAGCTCAATAGCACAACAGTTAATAAAACCAGGGAAAAAATAGTTTTTTTCATTACGGTATGATTTATAATAAATAATGGTATAAGGGTGTATAGTAAATGCAAATATAGTAAAAGCATTTACTAAAAAGCAAGACTTAGAAGGAAAAAAAGAGCAGGGGCATATATTTTGTTACATTTGCACATCATGAAAAAAATCGTAAAAAGATCACTGATATTTGTTTTGCTCATATTGTCACTGATCAATTCGCAGCCGATAAAAGCTCAGGGTTCACTCCCGGGACTGAACGATCAGGTGAACAAACTGGGACAGGTATTGTTTTTGATTCATCAGTATTATCTTGACACCATCAATACCGGGTTGGCTGTAGATGAAATGGTCAGAACTCTTGTTGACCAGCTGGATCCGCATTCAGCATATATTCCCGCAGAAGATGTACGTGGTATGAACGAACCGCTGGAAGGAAATTTTGAAGGTATCGGCATTGAATTTGCCATTATTCACGACAGTCTTGTGGTGATTACGCCCATAGCTGGAGCACCATCCGAGAACGTGGGGATCAGGGCAGATGACAGGATTGTTGCCGTTGACGGAGTGGAGATATCGTCCTCCGAACTTACCAACCAGAGGGTTTTTTCATTGCTCAGGGGGCCTAAGGGAACGAGGGTATCTTTAACCGTGGTCCGCAGGGGTGAGGATAATCCCCTCTATTTTGAAGTGATCCGTGACAAGATCCCCATTCACAGTGTAGATGCTGCCTACATGGCGGCTCCCGGAGTGATGTATATTAAATTAAATAAGTTTGCCTTAACTACTCAGGATGAATTCATAGAAGCCTTTAGGGATCTGAAAGAAATGCCCGGGGGATTGATTCTCGATCTGCAGGGGAACGGGGGAGGTTATCTGGGTGCAGCTCTTTTCCTGGCAGAACAATTTCTGGGAAAGGGGGAACTGATCCTCTATACTGAGGGAAGAAAAATAAAACGCCAGGAAGTGACTGCCTCGGGGATGGGATTCTTTACCAACACACCGGTGGTTGTCATCATGGACGAAAGATCAGCTTCGGCCAGTGAGATCGTGGCCGGAGCCATCCAAGACTGGGACCGTGGTGTGATCGTTGGCCGGAGGTCCTTTGGAAAAGGTCTGGTGCAGCAGCCCTTTCCGCTTAACGATGGATCGGAACTGAGGCTGACCGTGGCACGTTACCATACTCCCAGCGGAAGGCTTATCCAATCTCCTTATGTAATGGGTGAAAAGGAGTTGTATTACAGGGAATTCCTGGAAAGATACGAAAGGGGAGAATCCTTTAGCAAAGACAGTGTCCTGATCCCCGATTCGCTGGCATACAGGACTTTACGGAAGAACAGGATCGTTTATGGCGGTGGGGGCATAATGCCCGATGTCTTTGTCCCTGCAGATACGACTTATTATTCTGCTTTCTATGTCCAACTGGCCAGAAGAGGCATAATTACCGAATTCATTAACGATTACCTGGATAGTGAAAGAGAGCGTCTTTTAGGAATGTATTCCGATTTTGAATCGTTTAACAAAAGGATGATCCCGGAAAATGTTCCGTTCAATCAATTGATAGACTTAGCTGCTACATTCGGGATAGTCCCGAGGGAGGAAGAACTGGAAATTTCCGGGAAGCATATTCGATTGCAGATCAAAGCCCTGATAGCTGCCAGGCTCTACGGTACGGGCAGTTTTTACCGTGTGATCAATCCTGTGTTACCTGAATACAAGAAAGCCCTGGAAGTCATGAACGGGTTGTTATGACGCCCGATCCGATCAATTCTTCTCCATTGTACCAGGCAGCAAATTGTCCCGGGGTGATACCCCGCTGCGGTTCCCTGAAATGTATCTGCATGTCCTTATCAAACTGCAGGACGCCATCCTGCAAGGGCTGACGGTACCTGATCCTTATACTGTACTGACGTTCTTCTCCACGCTGCATAGTCAGATCGGGTCTGATCCAGTGTATATCTTTTTCTCTTATGGTTAGGTTGCAGTGGTACAAACCAGGATGGTCCTGACCCTCTCCCACATAGACTGTGTTGGTTTCCACATCCGTTGACAGGACAAAAAGCGGTCTTTTATGACCGCCAATATGCAATCCTTTTCTCTGTCCAATGGTATAGAAATGTGCGCCCTGGTGTTTCCCGATGACCTTTGAGCTGCCGTCCCGATAGATTTCCACCACGACTCCTTTCCTGGGTTCAAGTCTTTGTTGCAGAAAAACAGGCAGGTCCACTTTGCCCACAAAGCAGATTCCCTGTGAATCCTTTCGTTCCGAGGTTGGGAGCCCTGCTTCTCTGGCCAGTTCCCTTACCCGGGGCTTTAATAAATTCCCTATGGGGAATACGGCTCTTGACAACTGGGACTGGTCCAGCTGGCATAGAAAATACGATTGGTCCTTGTTCCGGTCGGTTCCCTGGAGAAGCCGGAATAAACCCTCAGGGGTCATTTCTTTCCTGCAATAATGTCCTGTTGCCACCTTACCGGCTCCGAGTTCAAGGGCCTTATTCAGAAAAGCATCAAATTTTATTTCGCGGTTACAAAGGATATCGGGATTGGGGGTCCTTCCATTTTCATATTCCCGGAACATATATTCCACTACCCGGCGGCGGTAATCATCGCTCAGATCTGTATAGAAAAAGGGAATGTCCAGTTTACGTGCCACCATCCGTGCCAGGTCCAGGTCTTCTTCCCAGGCACAGTCACCCTGCAGAGTACCTGTTGTGTCGTGCCAGTTTCTCATGAACAGGGCTATTACATCATATCCCTCCCGCTTTAAAAGAAGGGCAGCTACAGAAGAATCAACTCCACCAGAAAGGCCGACGGCAATTTTCATAAAGGCATAAAAAAAGGGTAAGCTTGGTGTATCGCACCGCTACAACCACCTACCCTTGCTGTCTTCCAACCCTGGGGGAGTTCAGTGGGAGCTGGTCGTACACGACTTACCCCGTGCAAAGGTACAAAAAATCAGAAAGAATCAAATCCGAAAGGCAGAAGATCTTTCACGCTGCTGAAGATCCTAATCTCGTTCCCGTTTGCCAAAAGGACGCGTATGGGGATTCCTGCTCTTTTCTCGCTTTCCAGAAGAACCTGACGGCATATCCCGCAAGGAGAAGCGGTAATCGCAATTGAAAGGATCCTGGATTGGGGGAAATTGGCATGTGCGTAAAAGATAACCGATCGCTCTGCACAGATCCCGGCAGGAAAAGAGGCATTTTCCTGATTATTCCCTGTCAGAATCTCTCCGTTCTCCAGACGTACGGCTGCACCTACACTGAATCCTGAATAGGGTGCGTAGGCGTTACCGGCTGCCTTTAATGCCTTGTCCATAAGTAGAGCATCTGCCGGATCCAGGTGGTCTTTATCTGTTATGGTATAATCAATGGTGAAGGTACTTCTGTTCATAAGGTAAGAAGGTTTACGGAAAGCAAATATAAGAATTTATACTACATTTGCACCATGTTGAATCCGTGTCGAAATAAGGCATTTTGCTTTGTTCTCTGTGTTCTTCAGGTACATGTATCCTTCTCTGCCTCTCTTTTGTCCTCAGACAGGGATCAACAGCTAACACGTGAACAATATATAGAACAATATAAGGATATAGCCATCAGGCAGATGTACCGTTATGGCATTCCTGCGAGCATCATCCTGGCCCAGGGGTGCCTGGAATCCGGTAACGGGAATAGCCGTTTGGCCAGAGAGGCAAACAATCATTTTGGTATAAAATGCCACGACTGGGAAGGAGACAGGATATTCCACGATGATGATCAGTCGCAGGAGTGTTTTCGTAAATATGCCAGTGCAGAAGATTCCTACTATGATCATTCGGAGTTTCTTAGATCGCGGCCCCGCTATGCAGGCCTGTTCCTGCTTGATAAGACAGATTATAAAGCATGGGCGCACGGATTGAAAAAAGCCGGATATGCAACCAATCCAAGGTATGCCCAATTGATCATCGGACTTATTGAGCAGTACCATTTACACCAATATGATGCGTACCCCCCGGAAGGGCTGACCGGTGAGCAGCCGTTACAACCGGTTAAGCAGCCCGGAATATTTTCAGGGGACATACCCCCGGGGGATGTTTTTTCCATATCTGTGGAAAGAAGAATTCTGCAAACAAACGGGAAACGTTATGTGATATCTGCTCCCGGGGATACATACCGTTCTCTGGCAGCTGAATACGGTCTCTTCAAAAGTGAATTGATGCGATACAACGACGTCCGGCATGAGCAGGAACTTGCCGTAGGTGAAAAGGTATATCTGGAACGCAAGGCAAAAAAGGGTCCTGAAGGAGTGTCTACCTGGACTACCCTTAACGGTGAGACGTTACACTATGTATCACAACGTTTTGGGATACGGCTGGAATCATTGCGCAGGCTGAATCCGGGCACTGTTGATCATTTGTTGCCAGGAACCGTGTTGCACCTGAGATAAGAAATGATTGTATGAAAAAGAGATCCTGTTTTTTCGCTATTTTGTCTATGCTTGTTGTATTCTCCGGACTTTTGGCCGGGGGATGGCTATTCTTTACATTCCGTCACAAGAACATTGTGACACCGGAGGGAGATACGGCGTATGTGCTGATCCCTCACGGAGCAGATTTTGAGCAACTTGTGGACAGCCTGACGGTTAACGGATTATTAAAATACGAGAAGACGTTCCGGTGGGCAGCCCGGCATGAGAACCTGCCTTCCAATATACATCCGGGACGCTATGCGCTTAATCATAAGATGAACAACCAGGACCTGGCCAGAAAACTGGCCATGGGTTGGCAGGATCCCCTGAACATTATCATATCGGGGACCATAAGGACCTTTGAAAGACTGGCTGCTGTCCTGGCCAAGAACTTGGAGATTGATTCTGCCACTGTCCTGGAGCATCTGAGGAACGATTCCCTGATCGCCCGGTTCGGTTTTGACACAGTAAGCCTTAGGGGTATGTTCATTCCCAATACCTATCAGGTTTACTGGACCATATCGGGGGAACAGCTCCTGGAAAGAATGCACAGGGAATATCGGACTTTTTGGAATGAAGAGCGAAGTAAGAAAGCATGTGCCATTGGTCTAACCCCCTACAAGGTAAGCACCCTGGCCTCGATCGTGTATGAAGAGACAAAAAAAACGGACGAAATGCCTGCCGTTGCCGGTGTTTATATGAACCGGCTGCGGATCGATATGCCTTTACAGGCAGATCCTACGCTCATCTTTGCAGCCCAGGATTATTCCATACGCAGGGTACTCAAAAAGCATACGCGCATAAAGTCCCCATACAATACGTACCGTTACAGAGGTCTTCCCCCGGGACCTATAAGTGTGCCTTCTATTGAAGCCATAGATGCCGTTTTGAACTATGATCACCATAATTACCTGTATTTTTGCGCGAAAGAGGATTTTAGCGGGTATCACAACTTTGCAGCGTCCCTATCCGAACACATGAAAAATGCCAGAAAATTCCAAAGGGCGCTGACTCAAAAACTGAAAGAGGAGGGAAGGGCTCAATGAACAATCCGGTGCTTTATCTGATACCGTCCCCGCTGGGCAACACACCTCCCTCGCTTGTCCTTCCTGCAGGTCATATAGAAACGATCAGGACTATTCAGTGTTTTGCAGTTGAAGAGCTCAGGACGGCAAGGCGATTCCTGTCTGCACTGGGACTGCATGTGGAATCGCTGGAACTCGAATTGCTCAATGAACATACTTCCCCGGAAGAAATGGAAAGCCTGCTGGCACCATTGCGTGAGGGTCGTTCCATGGGAATGATTTCCGAGGCGGGTCTTCCTGCCGTTGCCGATCCTGGTGCGGAACTTATTGCCCTTGCCCACCGAAACGGTTTTAATGTGGCACCTCTTGTGGGACCTTCTTCGCTGATGCTTGCCCTGATGGCCTCGGGGCTCAACGGCCAGAAATTCGCCTTCCAGGGATATCTTCCTGTTAAATCTGCCCTACGGGATAAAAAAATCCGCGAACTGGAAAAACTGTCTGGCAGAGAACATCAGACTCAGATCTTTATAGAGACTCCTTATAGGAATGAATCTCTTTATAGGGCATTGCTCAGCTGTTGTGCACCTGGAACCAGACTGACCATAGCCATAAACCTTACTATGCCCGATGCTTTCATTAGTACGCGTACCATAGGGGAATGGAAACAATTCCGGCCCGGTTCTGACGGTTTATTCAGAAAAAAACCGTGCGTTTTTTTAATATTGGCTTGATATATTATGGCTGTTATCGTTTTGAAGGATTTAATGTTTTACTCCCACCACGGGTGTTTTGACGAAGAACGTCTTATCGGGACGCGTTTTACTGTAGATGTGGAAATGGAAACAGATGTCTGTCCGGCTGCCTTGACTGACCGTCTTGAAGATACCATAGATTATTCCCGTATCTATACACTTGTGGCTGAAGAAATGGCCCGGCCCAGCAAGTTGCTGGAACATGTGGCAGGAAGGATACTCCGTACTCTTTTAGCCGCATTTCCTGGAACTGATTGCCGGGTGACGGTGTCCAAGCTGGCTCCTGCCATTGGTGGTGAAGCGGGACGGGCGTCAGTAACGGTTACAAAGAAGGATCTGGAATATGAGTGACAAAAAGACGTTTGCATTTATCACCTTGGGTTGCAAACTCAATTATGCCGAAAGTGCTGCCATGGCAAGAGATCTGTTACGGCAGGGATATGAAAGGGTAAGTTCTTCCCGTCCTGCGGATGTATATGTGATCAATACGTGTTCTGTGACGGAACATGCAGATAAAAAAAGCCGGCAGGCAATACGCAAAGTGCTGCGCGTAAATCCGGAAGCCTATGTGATTGTGACAGGATGTTCTGCCCAGCTTAGAGCGGAAAATCTGTGCGCTATACCCGGTGTGGGGGCAGTACTCGGCACTGGATTCAGGGATCGTGTAGTACAGGCTTCAGAGATAAGGGAACCCGGCACTATGCTCTTGGGACCCGGTAAAAGCCGTGATGTTTTTTTTCAGGCTTATTCTGCCGGAGAGGACAACAGGGAAAGAACGCGTTCTTTTCTCAAAATACAGGATGGGTGTGATTACTGCTGCACATACTGTACAATACCCCTTGCAAGGGGCAGGAGCCGAAATATTCCCATAGCCGAAGTTGTCCGGCAGGCCGGAGAGATCGCCGCCAAAGGTGTCAGGGAGGTGGTGCTCACTGGTGTCAATACGGGAGATTTTGGCAAAACAACCGGGGAATCCTTTGCAGATCTGCTCAGGGCACTTTCGGAAGTCCCGGGCATTGATCGCTACAGAATATCCTCTATAGAACCAAATCTGTTAACAGAAGAGATTATAGAGATGATTGCTGCCGGAGAACGTTTCCTTCCTCATTTTCATATTCCCCTTCAGAGTGGCAGTGACAGAGTGCTCAACAAAATGGGCAGGAGGTACGACTCGGCCTTATTTGCCCAAAAGGTAAGGCACATCCGTACCCTGATGCCACATGCTTTCATAGGGGTAGATGTGATCGTGGGATTCCCCGGAGAAACCGGGGCTGATTTTGCCGATACTTATAACCTGTTGGAAGAGCTCAGGCCTTCTTTCTTGCACGTGTTCCCGTTTTCCCTCCGGCCCGGGACAAAAGCCGCTTTGTTTCCTGCCACGGAAAGGATCCGGGAAGGAATTGTAACAACCAGAACGCAGCAACTGGGCCAGTTGTCAGACATGCTGCACAACGAGTTCATTCTGGCAAACAAAGGAAGAAAAGAAGAAGTATTGTTTGAGGGAAAGACCAGGAACGGCAAGATGCACGGATACACACGTAATTACATACGGGTGGAACGGCCCTACGATCGTAACCTGATCAACGCCATAGTGGAAGTTATACTTGAATAAATTATGTACTGGAACCTTTTTAAAGTTTTTTTCAGGATAGGCGCATTCACCATTGGTGGCGGTCTGGCTATGCTCCCGATTATAGAAAGGGAGGTAGTGGACCGTAAGAAATGGATTACTAAGGAAGATTTTACTGATATGCTGGCCGTGACACAGACGCTCCCGGGCATTATAGCGGTCAATATGGCCGTGGCTGTAGGATACCGCATCAAAGGATTCCGGGGGTCTCTGATTTCGGTTCTGGGAGCCGTTCTGGCCCCCTTTTTCTCCATCTTGATTCTGGCCGTTTTTTTCAGAAATTTTAGAGAGAACCCGGTCGTTGAAAAAGTATTCATGGGTATGCGCCCCGTCGTTATATCCCTGATAGCTGTCCCGGTGATTACCACCATGCGTTCTATAGGACTTACCTTTTCGACCGGATTGATATCTGCCGCAGCCGCCTTATTGATCTGGCTCTTTGGCATATCACCAGTATGGATCATCATGGCGGCCGGACTGGGAGGTTATATCTGGCACAGGATTGAAAAGCATCAGGAAGGGAGGCGCGGTCTATGATCTATCTGCAGTTGTTCTATTCGTTCCTAAAGATCGGCTTTTTTTGCTTTGGCGGAGGTTACGCCATGTTGTCACTCATTCAGGACGAGGTGGTAAATCATCACGGATGGCTTACCATGACGGAGTTTTCCGATATCCTGGCCGTTTCCCAGATGACCCCGGGTCCCATTGCCATAAATACGGCGACTTACGTGGGTTACACTTCGGCCGGAGGCAATATCCTTGGTTCGGTTATGGCGACCCTGGCACTGATCCTGCCATCTGTGACCATGATGAGCATTGTCAGCCGTTTTTTTATTAAATACAGGAATAACGAGATCGTACAGGGTGTTTTTAGGGGAATCCGTCCGGTTGTTGTAGGCCTGATAGCATCTGCCGTTCTGGTCATGGCTACACCCGAGAATTTTGTGGATTACCGGAGTTATCTGCTTTTTTCTGTAGGTTTTCTGGCCGCTTATTTCTACCGGGTGCATCCTATTTTGTTAATGGTCCTGGGAGGAGTTGCGGGATATTTAATGTACTGACGGCCGGCTTTATCGCTCACTCGTTTTTTTTTCAGTAAATTTGCTGGTTGGAATAATTCCTATGCAATTCAAACTCAAGGCACCGTATGAACCTACGGGTGATCAGCCGCAGGCTATAGAACAGCTGACGACCCTCTTCCGGGAAGGTACGCGGGCTGCCGTATTGCTTGGAGTGACCGGATCAGGGAAAACATTCACCATGGCCAACGTGATTGAAAGATTGCAAAGGCCGGCCCTGGTTATCAGTCACAACAAAACACTTGCTGCCCAGCTCTACGCCGAGTTCAAAAGTTTTTTTCCGGACAATGCAGTTGAATATTTTGTTTCTTATTACGATTACTACCAGCCCGAGGCATATTTACCGGCCACCGATGTTTATATAGAAAAGGACCTGAGCATCAACGATGAGATCGAGAAACTCCGTTTGAGCACTTCTTCGGCTCTGCTAAGCGGACGTCGGGACGTGCTGGTAGTTTCAAGCGTCTCCTGCCTCTACGGGATAGGCAATCCTGAAGATTTCCATTCCAATACCATTACCCTGAAAACAGGAGAGGTACATGATTTTAACAAATTACTCTACCGGTTGGTTGATGCACTGTATTCAAGGAACGAGAATGAATTTAAAAGAGGCACATTCCGGGTACGGGGAGATGTTGTGGATGTGTATCTTGCTTATGATGACATTGCCTGCCGCATTGCTTTCTGGGGAGACCAGATAGATTCCATAGAACGTGTTGATCCAATAACCGGGGGAGTCATCGAAAAGATTGAAGGTATAGCCATATATCCTGCCAGTGCATTTGTTACTACACGGGAACGAAAGGAACAAGCGATAAGGAACATACAAAACGACCTTGTTGAACGGGTCGCTTACCTGAAAAATATTGGCAGGCATATGGAAGCAAAAAGGCTGTTGGAACGTGTTGAATTTGACATTGAAATGATACGCGAACTGGGATATTGCTCCGGAATAGAGAATTATTCGCGGTATTTTGACGGCCGTCCCCCGGGGACAAGACCTTTTTGTCTGCTGGATTATTTTCCGGATGATTTTCTTACTATCATAGATGAAAGTCACGTTACACTGCCGCAGATCAGGGCTATGTCCGGAGGCGACCGGTCCCGCAAGGAAGTGCTCATCGAGTATGGTTTCCGGCTGCCGGCAGCCGCTGACAATCGTCCGCTGACCTTTGATGAATTTGATAACGTCATAGGGCCGCGAATGTATGTTTCGGCCACTCCGGCTGATTATGAACTGGAAAAATCCGGAGGACTCATCGTGGAGCAGGTGGTCAGGCCCACCGGACTGCTCGACCCCCCTGTTGAGGTGCGTGGAACCAGGGGGCAGATAGATGATCTGATAGAAGAAATCAGGGATTGTACGGCAAAAGACCAGCGTGTCCTGGTAACCACCCTGACCAAAAGAATGGCCGAAGAACTGCACAAGTTCCTTCAAAGGATCCGGATCCGTTGCACATACATACATTCAGACGTAGAAACACTGGAGAGGATTAGGATTCTTGAAGAATTCCAGAAAGGCTATTACGATGTGCTTATTGGGGTCAATTTGCTTCGCGAGGGACTGGATCTGCCACAGGTTTCGCTGGTCGCCATCCTTGATGCCGACAAGGAAGGTTTTCTGCGTTCGGAAAGATCACTGACACAGACTGCCGGGAGGGCTGCCCGAAATGTAGATGGACGTGTGATCATGTATGCCGATAAGATTACCGATTCCATGGCACGTACTATCCGCGAGACGGAAAGACGCCGGAACAAACAAATGCAGTATAATAAGGAGCACGGGATCACACCTACTCAGATTTCCATGAATGTCCGCAATACCCTGAATCAGGATCTGGTTTACGGCAGGATGCAGGACATGGTTTCCGGGGTGGCGGAAGATCCCGTATCACATTCTATGACACCCCAACAACTTGAAAAAGCTATAAAAACTGCCAGGCAAAAGATGGAGGAGGCTGCCTCGAAACTGGATTTCATCACAGCGGCAAAATTCAGGGACGAAATGTACGCATTGGAGAAATTACAGAAATGAATACGGACATGGTCGATAAAGCAAGGGAATATGCTTTGGAAAAGCTTGCCGGTTTGACTCGTGGCAACGGAAAACCGTTCATGCATCACGTAGATGCGGTTGCTGCAATCGTTGCCAAAGAAATCGGGCTCACTCAGGAAGCCGTTGTAACGGTATACCTGCATGAAGCAAGCCGCAAGCATTCCGGGTTACTGGAAGAGATCAACCGTACATTTGGCCCCGAGATCGGGATCATGGTCTACGGACTGAACAGAATAGCCACCATCAATCCCAAAGAAACACGTTTGCAGGCCGATAATTACAGAAAACTGATCATTTCTTATTCTGCCGATCCCAGGGTTACCCTCATTAAGCTGGCAGACAGGCTTGAGATTATGAGATCTCTTACCGAATGTTTTCCCAAAAACGATCACATCAAGAAGGCGACCGAAACGATGATGCTTTATGCACCACTGGCCCACCAGCTTGGCCTGTACAGAATCAAGAGTGAACTGGAAGATCTTTCTTTCAGAATCATCCAGCCGGAAGATTACCGGCTTATAACCAATAACCTGAGGGCGAACGAGATCGAAAGAAAGGCTCAGATAGCCAGATTTGTAAAGCCGTTGGAAAAAGAACTCAAAAAAGCCGGTATAAGATATGAGCTCAAGAGCCGGACAAAAGCCACCTATTCCATATGGCGCAAGATGCAGCTGCAACAGGTGGGGGTAGAGGAGGTATACGATATCCTGGCCATCCGGTTTATCGTAGACACAACACCGGAAAAGGAAAAAGAAGTCTGCTGGCAGGTTTATTCCGTCGTGACCCAGATATACGAGCCGATCCCGGAAAGGATGCGTGACTGGATCACCGTACCCAAGGCAAGCGGTTATGAATCGTTGCACATCACGGTGCGCACCCCCTACGGACTGGTGGTGGAAGTTCAGATCAGAAGCTGCAGGATGGATGTTATAGCCGAGTATGGGGTAGCTGCCCACTGGGCTTATAAAGGTATGAAGAATGAACAGGTGTTGCAGGAATGGTTGGCCAATGTCAGGAAACGGCTGGAAGATTCCGGTGTGAGCTTTTCCACAACGGCTGAGGAAGATTCATTCAAACCCAACGAGATATATGTCTTTACGCCGGCCGGTGATCTGAGGCGTCTGTCTGCCGGTGCTACCGTTCTTGATTTTGCTTTTGACATTCACACCAACATCGGGCTCAGATGTACCGGAGGACGTGTAAATGGCAAGATGTCCCAGGTCCGGGATGTACTCCAGACAGGAGATGTGGTGGAGATCCTGACATCAAAAAATCAGAGGCCTTCCAGGGATTGGCTTGGTTTTGTGGTCTCGGGTAAGGCAAAAAACAAAATTCGTCAGAAATTACGCGAAGAAGCCGGTATCCAGGATACTCTGGGCCGGGAAATGTTGGAACGAAGGCTGAAGAATTGGAAAGCGGAATTGACGCCCGAAGATATGATGCAACTCCTGAAAAGGTTCAAGATCAAACAGATAAGTGATTTTTACGCGGCTATTGCCAAAGAAGACATATCGCTGCAAGAGATCAAAACTTTCTTAATACAGGAAAAAGAGGACAGGACAGACAAAGCTTCTGTTGAACCGGCTATTGCCGAACAAATCCAGGAGTCGTCCAGATACCGGGAAGGAGATTATCTGGTAATTGACGATTCGTTTGGCAGGATAGGCTACAAGCTGGCCAAGTGTTGTAATCCGGTAATCGGGGACGCTGTTTTTGGGTTTGTTTCCATTAAAGAAGGGATAAAGATACACCGGATGAGCTGTCCCAATGCGGAGCGGCTTATGACACAATATCCATACAGGATACAGAAAGTCAGGTGGCGCAATGCGGTCGCTTCGGCGATTTTTCAAATTACCATCCGTTTTACTGCTTACGAAGAGCTCGGACTGGCACAGGAAGTCAGTGATGTGATCAGGAACCTTTCGCTCAATTTGCGCAGTTTCACGTTTTCGGGTCAGAATGGCAAGATCACCGGAAGGTTGCAGGTGGCTGTGAATTCCAACAAACAGGTGGACTTGCTCCTTTTCCAACTCAGGAAGATAAGGGGGATCATCAAAGCAGTGAGAGAATAAAACTATGACAGAAGACAAGATCGTTATAAAAGGGGCCCGGGTCCATAACCTGAAGAACATATCCATAGATATTCCGAGAGACAGGTTTATAGTTATCACTGGCGTATCGGGATCGGGAAAATCCTCACTGGCCTTTGATACGCTTTTCGCTGAAGGACAGAGACGTTACGTAGAAAGTCTGTCTGCCTATGCAAGACAATTTCTGGGAAGAATCAAAAAACCGGATGTAGATTCCATAGAAGGGATCCCTCCAGCCATAGCTATAGAACAGAAGGTTAATACGCGCAATCCCCGTTCCACCCTGGGTACTTCCACAGAGATCTACGATTACCTGAGACTGTTATTCGCCCGTGTGGGTAAAACATATTCTCCGGTTACGGGTGAAGAAGTGACGTACCAAAGCCAGGAAGATGTGCTGCAATTCATATTGTCCCTGCCCGGGGAAGGATATGCCCTGATCCTTGCTCCGTTTGGGTGGGAAAACGCCAGGCACAGGGTGGAAAACCTGCTGCAGCTGCAGCAGGATGGGTACGTTCGTTTTTATGATGGGCAGGATATGGTGCGCATTGAGGAACTGCTTAGTCATATGGATAAGTATGCATCCCGCAATGTGCTGCTCCTTGCCGGACGTGTAATTTCAAACGATGATCCGGATAACAGGGCACGGATACTGGAATCTGTCCGGTCTGCATTCTCAGTCGGGGACGGTTCCCTGATGGTCTGTACCGGAAATGAGATGGTCCACTTTTCAACGCGCTTTGAAGCAGATGGCATAACATTCCTGGAGCCTACAGAGTATTTGTTCAGTTTCAACAGCCCGCTGGGGGCCTGCCCTGTTTGTGGCGGGTATGGTCAAATTACAGGTATTGACGAATCACTGGTCATCCCGGACCAGGAACTTTCCGTTTACCAGGACGCTGTAGTCTGTTGGAGAGGCGAAGTAATGAGTTCTTTTCGTGATGAAGTGATCAAAAACGCTTCCATGAGTGGATTCCCCATTCACAAGCCATACAATGAGCTGACTGCACAACAGAAAGAGTGGCTTTGGAACGGGGACAGCCATGTAACAGGCATACACCGTTTTTTCAAACAGCTGGAATCGGCAAGATACAAGATCCAGTATAGAATACTGATCAGCCGTTTTACCGGGAAAACATTATGTCCCGAATGCGGAGGGACCAGATTGCGAAAGGAGGCTTCTTACGTAAAGATACACGGCAAGCGCATTGACCAGCTGCTCGAAATGAGTATCGAGGACCTGGAAGCATTCATTAAAAGTGTTCCCTGGAGCCGGAAAGAACTGGATATAGCCGGAAGGACATTGCAAGAGATTGGGTCCCGTCTGCATTTTCTCAACCAGGTGGGCTTAGGGTATCTGACACTTAACCGGAGGTCTTCCACTCTGAGCGGAGGTGAAAGCCAGCGGGTAAATCTGGTCAGTTCCCTGGGAAGTTCCCTGGTGGGAAGTCTCTATATCCTGGACGAACCCAGCATCGGACTCCATCCCCGGGATACGCAGAAACTCCTGGCTTCGCTCCGGGACCTGAAGGAGCTGGGAAATACAGTTCTGGTGGTGGAGCACGACGAGGAGATCATGAGGGCCGCCGACCAGATTATTGATATCGGGCCTTTGGCCGGAAAAGACGGGGGCAGACTCATGTACCAGGGGCCGCCGCTGAAACCAGGTCAACCTTACAACCCGGGTGAAAGCAGAACATTGCGGTTTTTGACCGATCCCCATGTCATTCCCGTTCCACAAAGGCGTTTGAAGTGGAATTCCTATATAGAAGTGAAAGGGGCATCTCATAACAATCTGAAAGGAATTGACGTGAAATTTCCCCTGCAAGTCTTTACGGCTGTTACGGGGGTAAGCGGTTCGGGAAAATCATCTCTTGTAAGGGATATTCTTTATTATGCCCTGGGCAGGCAGTACAATCAGGGGAGGATGCCTGCCCCGGGAAAATTCCGCGGTTTAAGCGGTGATTTGCACCGTATCAGAGGTGTGGAACTGGTGGATCAGAATCCCATTGGAAAATCCTCGCGGTCCAATCCTGTAACCTATATCAAAGCATATGACGATATTCGGAAATTATTCTCCGAACAGCCTTATGCCCGTATGAACGGTTATGGGCATTCTCACTTTTCATTCAATATTGAGGGAGGTCGTTGTCCCGAATGTCAGGGCGAAGGAGTGGTCAAGGTCGAGATGCAGTTTATGGCAGATGTTGTGCTAACTTGCGAATCGTGCGCAGGAAAACGTTTTCAGCCGGATATTCTTGAGGTCAGGTATAAGGACAGGAACATCTACGATATTCTTGAAATGACAGTTGAAGAGGCGATTGCCTTCTTTTCTTCCCAAAAAGACCCGACGGCCCTGCGCATTGCAGAAAAACTCAGACCCCTGGATGAAGTGGGGTTATCGTATATTAAGCTTGGTCAAAGCAGCAGCAGTTTGAGCGGGGGAGAAAGTCAACGTGTGAAACTGGCTTACTTTCTGTCACGGGAGAATACAGCTGACAGCCGGCTTTTCATTTTTGATGAACCAACCACAGGACTTCACGTATATGATATCGTTAAGTTGCTGAAATCATTCAACGCATTGATATCTAAAGGTCATACAGTGCTGGTGGTAGAACACAACATGGATGTGGTAAAATGTGCGGACTGGGTCATAGATATGGGACCGGGAGCAGGTGAAAAAGGGGGGACGTGTTGTTTTTGCGGAACTCCGGAGGATCTGGCCGGAAGGGATGACCTTCCCACCGGCAAAGCGATACGGGCCAAATTATCGGCTTCAAATGCAGTAGGGTTGGCGGAAGTTTAATAATTTTGTCAAATGGCCGGGAAAATTTTGTTTACAACGGTTTTGGCTGCAGCGCTCAGCGCTGTATTTAGCCATTCGCTCATTGCGCAGCCTGCAGGAACATCCATATCTGCTTTTTGTGTTTCCCCGCAAATCGGGACAGATATCGGAGGTGCAACTCCCATACCATTCAATGCGGTAGGTGGTTCTTTCAATGCTTACCCAAAACTGAATGTAACCCTGGGAGCTCGCTTTTTTCTGAACTTACACGACCGTTGGACAATAGGAGCCAATCTTAATTTCAAGACCATTGCCATGGAAGCCGATGCGCGCGTTACCAATCAGAAGTTCAAGGGAGAGAATACGGTCCAGTATTTTACGGGGATTTCGGAAATGTCCATGAGCTTTACTTTGCTGGAACTGCCTCTGTATGCTGAATTCCTCGTGGGGTCAAAAAGACAGCACGGCATTCAGCTTGGAGTGTTCGGCTCATATGTTTTCAAATCCCATTTTATTACCTATGCGACTAAGGGTTTTATTGGATCTGAACCGGACCGTGTGGATTCCGATCTGACCAGTCCCCGGGTAATGGATTTTTCCTCATTGTTGGATAACTGGGATGCTGGTCTGCTGGCCGGATACGAATCAAGGATCTTTCCCCGTATCAGGATGGGACTTTACGTGATGTTCGGGTTTAAGGACATCTTTCAGCCGGGAAGTGATTTTTTTGATTACAAAATGAAACAGATGCGGGGGAGTGTGACCATTTCCTATGACCTGATCCGTTTTTTTCAACGCTGAGCCAGGTCCCATAATGTAAAGAACAGCCACCTTGCCCTTTTTATCAGGACGGGTATATCTATAATGTCCGGGTTATCGTCTGGTTTATACGTGTGATCGTTCACTCCTGAGGTGATCAACAGGGAAGGAACATGCATCTGTGAGAGGACAGACTGTTCGGTCATCGAAAAAAAAATCTCGGCAAAGGCCGGACTATTATAGAAAGAATAGTCCAGATCCAGCCCTGTGTTATAAAAAGAATTGTTGTTGTTCATGGATTGTATGATGTGATCAGGCACGCTACATGCTCCAAGAATCAACACGTAATCAGGCGAGTCACCCGGAGGCTCCAGGCTGCTTCCCAATTGATCCAGGTTCATGTTCAAAACGATCCGGGCTGCCGGGATACCCAGCGACAGGGCAAAGATACGAGCTCCTGTCATGGAAAATTCCTTGGCATCATAGGCGACAAAGATCAGGTTCCGTGCAACACCGCAGCCTTCCCGTTTCAATATTCCGAATGTCCGGGCCAGGCTCAATAATGCTGCAACACCCGAGGCGTTGCTGTCGGCACCCGGGTACAAGATGCCGTTAATCATACCCAGGTGATCGTAATGGGCCGATATTATTATGTATTCGTTGCTCTGGTTTTCTGCCGGGATCCATCCGATAATGTTCCGGCCCCTCTGCCCGGTCGGGCAAACAAACCCCTGAAGATAGGAATCATTATACCGTTTGGGATCCCCGGTACCTAATGGAGCAAGTCCGTACTCATAAAACCGTGAAACGATATACCTTGTGGCTTCTGAGCCTCCCACAGAACCTGTTTCTCTTCCCTGCAGTAGACTGTCGGAAAGGTAACGTATATGGAAATCAAGCTCCTGGCCTGTAATGTGTTCGGCGTACACCTCGGGGTATACTACTTGAGCCGTCAGAGGTACGGGAAATAAACATAAGGTAATAACGATACTGAAGGCATACAGGGAGCTGCGCGGCATATTTTTTGTCTTTTAGGTTGCAAAGAAACGAATTTTTCCGGTCAATTTCATACCTTTGAGAAATGACAAAAAGAGCACTCTTCCATATTCCGGTACTGATACTGATTTTCTTAACTGCGGGAAGAGCTCAGGCTCAATATGACAAACAACAATTTTTTTATAGGGGACAACACCTGTTGTTTGAAGGGAGATACCAGCAGGCCATAGATAATTTCAACAAACTCATTCAGCTGGATCCCAATCTGCATGAAGCCTATTTTTTCAGGGGTATAGGCAAATACAATCTGGGTGATTTTCTGGGAGCCAGGGCAGATTTTGACAAAGCCCTGAGTATCCACCCCATATTTACTCTGGCTTATCATTACCGGGCCATAACACATTCCCGACTGGGTGATTATGAAAAGGCACTGGCCGATTTGCAGGAAGCTATCGATCTGAGACCCGGCTACAACGGCCTGTACTTCAGCAGGGGCGTTACCTATCTTCTGTCCCAGCAATTCAAGCTGGCAGAGGAAGATTTTAATCGCTTTATCCGTCATGAGCCCAGGGTAAGTGAGGCTTATCTGAACCGGGGAGCCTGTTATTTATATCTTAAAGATACCGTAAAAGCTTTGCACGATTACGATACGGCCATACTCCTGAATAAATTCGATCCGGAAGGGTATATCAGAAGGGCACGGGTGTATGCCATGCAGGAAAATTATATGGCGGCACTGCAGGACCTGGATCAGGCGTTATCCCTGGAACCGGATAATTCGTTCGCTTATTTCAACAGAGCACTCATACGGTACAATCGGGACGATCTGACAGGAGCCCTTCAGGATCTGGAGAAAGTACTCGGAGAAGATCCGGGTAATGCGCTTACTCTTTATAACAGGGCACTTATCAGAACCCAGATAGGAGATTATAACAACGCGCTAAACGATTATGACAGGGTCATATCTATCAATCCCAACAATGTCCTGGCTTATTACAACCGTGCCGCACTGTTCATTCAGATGGAACGATACGATGATGCCCTGCATGATTATGACAAGGCCATTGAATTATATCCCGATTTTGCCAACGCCTATATGAACCGTTCGTATGTAAAGAACAGGATGGGATTGTTAGCTGCGGCAGAACTTGATTATAAAACGGCTCAGAATAAAGTAAACGATTACAAATCACGATTGGGAGATACAACTTATTCGGCCTTTGCCGATACAACGCAGCGTTTTGACCGGTTGCTTGCTCTGGATGCGGATTTTGCCAAAAAGGATTTCAACAACGAATTGCTCCAGTATAGGGACGTGGACATCCGTTTGAAACCGCTTTACAAGCTCTTGGTTGGGTCGCCTGACAATCCTCTGGCACTTGAACAGCGGTATTATTACGAGGATCTGGAAAAGTTTGTTTTGCGCCAGTCCATACCGGTAAATCTTTTTAGCAATGAACCTGTCGTTGATCCTGAAGGCCTGAACTTCCAGAGGGAGCAGATAGAGGTGCTTATCAGTCAGAACGACGGTTCTGCCGATCTGTATTTTATTAGGGGCATTCTGGATTTCCAGAGCAAATTGTTCAATGCATCACTTTTGTCGTACAATGAGGCCATACGTCGTAATCCGGACAATGTTTTTTATTATGTTAACCGGGCCGCTTTGCAAAGCGAGATGATCGAGTTCATATCTTCCATGGAGAACAATGTTCAAATTCTGACTCTTGATGAATCGGGGACAACACGCACCCGTGTACAGGAGCAGGGACGCAGGGAATACGATTATTCGGGGGCGATCGGTGACCTTGAAAAGGCTGCATCGCTGGCCCCGGACTTTGCCCATATCTATTATAACCTGGGGAACCTTTACTGCCTGTCTGGTGATTTCCCAAAATCCGTTGCCAATTATTCCAGGTCTATAGAACTATATCCCTATCTAGCAGAAGCTTACTACAACAGGGGATTGGTCCAGATCTACCTCAAAGAGAAGGAAAAAGGTTGTATGGATATTTCAACGGCCGGAGAACTCGGAATCAAAGACGCATACAATGTTATAAAAAAATTCTGTGTTACCGGGCAGTAACACAGAATTTTCAGACGGATATACGCTGCCGGCTATCGACCGGAATAGGAATTCTTCACGTAAGGGGCGTTCTTCAGGTAATCATAGGAAGCTTTTATGCTTTCGAACGGTTCCAGATCGAAGGCTTCTTGTTCAACAATGGCGTATTTAAGACCCGATATCTGAGCTTTTTCGTAGATCGCCCTGAAATCAATTTTTCCGGAAGCGCCTATTTCCTTGTCGTCCTTAACGTGCCACAATTCAAACCTGCCCGGATATTTTTCCAGGTAATCAACGGCGGGTGCGCCTCCTTCCTGGCTCCAGTAAATGTCGATCTGAAAGAAAACCTTTTCGGGATCTGTGTTTTGCAGCATATAATCGTACATGATTATTCCATCAAACACAGTGGTGAATTCATGGGCATGGTTGTGATAACCAAAACGGATTCCTGCATTATTGCATTTTTCGCCTACGGCATTGAAAAGTTCACAGTAACGTGATAATCCCTCAATGGATTCGTAGGCGCTTTTCAACATGGAAGGCTGAACAATATAGGATACGCCTGCTGTAAGGTGATCTTCTATGGCTTTATCCCACCATGCCATGCATTCTTCCCAGGTGGCAGCATTGGGATCGGGTCCATTAATATGGGAGGATATCACGTCCAGTCCTTTTTCATTGCACAGCTTGGTAAAATCAGTTCCTGTCATTCCGTAGAAAGTTCCGTCCTGGGCGTCGTACCCGGCCAACTCTACAAAAGTATAACCGGCCAGGGCGACTGCGTCCAGGGCTTTATCCAGTTCCTGTCCAATTTCATTGCGAATGGAATAGAGCTGAAGTCCAATTTCCTTCTGTTCCGGTTCCTGTGCACAGGATATGAAACCAAGTGCACATATGGCAGCCATGATTATAATCCTGCTTTTCATTAGTCCAGGATCTTGACTTGCATGTTTCTGAACCACACGTCATCGCCGTGGTCCTGTAAACCAATATAGCCGGTTTTTTCTTCTCCACCGCAATTTAGGAGCAATTCGTAGGCGACGGGCCATTTATCCTGGCTGAACTTGCTGTTAGCCAGCATTTCTTCCCACTGGGGTGTCCACAGATGGTATTCAAGAACGGGTTCCCCATTCTGGTAATGGGCAACAGTGCCTTTGTAAACCAGGATCTTAGCTGTATTCCATTCTCCGTAAGGCTTTGCGTTTTGCGGTTTGGCGGGGATCATGTCGTAAAGGGATGCCGACTGGCGGTTGCCGTCAACTCCCAGGAAAGCATCGGGATGATTCTCGTTGTCCAGAATCTGGTACTCGGGAGCGGAAATATAAATGGGTTCTCCAGGAATTTCTTGTACCAGGTAAAACACTCCCGAATTGGAGCCTTTGGCCACTTTCCATTCGAAAGTCAGCTCAAAATTGCTGAATTTCCGGTCAAATATGATATCGCCACCATTTTTGGCCCCGGCTTCCCCGCGGCCGGATCCATTGATCTTTATGGCTCCATCTTCAATGGTCCATGCACCCGGAATATCAGTGCCATTGTAAGCGCGCCAGCCTTCAAAGGTCTGGCCGTCAAACAGCACAACTATACCGGAATCTTCTTCCTGTACCTCTTTCTTGTTGTTGCACGAGGAACAGGAACTGATAATAAGGGCAGTCATCAGTACAGGTAAAATTAACAGTTTTTTCATAATATCGATGTTTTAAGTTCAAGGCATTTCGGGAAGGGAATAACCGGCCCTGTAAGTATGGCGGATCAATTCATTGGCAAATTCCAAGGCATTTAGGGGATCGGTATATTCATTGTTGAACGTAGGGTGTCCATCCTTAATGGAGAACCCATCCTTTACTTTCATTCTGATGGTGTCGTTGGGCGAGATGTTGGTGAATTTCATGGCATTTCCATCCCATAGCAATTCCCTGTTAAGGCCTTGCAGACGGACAGCCAGAACACCCATGACCACCATTTCGTTCAGCGGACCTGCTTCCGAGAAATCAGAAGCTGTCTTGATACGGCTTTCCGGGCTTTCTTTACAAGCCCGGATAAAGTCAGTATAGTGGTTGTTTTCAGGAACTTCACGTGTCAATGTAGGTGCCGGGATCTCTCTGCCGGAGAGCAGCCACGGCCTTACCCCGTAACACCCGCAAATGAGCGTGTCTTTAGTGCCGTAAAATATAACGGCGCCACCGCTGTCGTTAAGATTACGTCCGGCAGGCCATCCTTTGGGATATTCAGGCAGGAGTCCGCCGTCGTACCAGGTTACTTCCACCCGGGGCATAGCCACCTTGGGCATATTGTCATGTGCTGGAAAAACAAATTTGGCGATCTGTGCATTTGGAGCACAATCGGTCATCAGGGAAGTTGAACTGCCTTGTACGGCTACAGGGGATTTCAGGTTCAGGGCTTTTACCACAGGCTGCAGGATATGGCAGGCCATGTCGCCCAAGGCTCCGGTGCCAAAATCCCACCAGCCGCGCCAGTTCCAGGGATGGTAAATCTCGTTGTAGGGGCGGAAAGGTGCTGGTCCTATGAAAAGATCCCAGTCCAGGTCGGGATGCGGTGTATGCACTTCGGCCGGTGTTTCAAGTCCCTGCGGCCAGATGGGTCTGTCGGTGAACGCTTCTACCTTGGTCACTTCTCCGATCATTCCGGACCATATGGCTTCACAGATCTGGCGGACACCAGCTCCGGAGGCACCTTGATTGCCCATCTGTGTAGCCACTTTATATTTATCAGCCAGCCGGGTAAGAAGCCTTGTTTCGTAAACAGTGTGCGTCAATGGTTTTTCACAGTAAACGTGTTTACCCATAGCCAGGGCTTGGGCAGCGATCACTGCATGGGTATGATCCGCCGTTCCAACAACAACGGCATCGATTTTATTCCCCATTTCATCGAACAATTTTCTAAAATCTTTGTATTTTCTGGCATTGGGATACGTTTTGAATTGTTCTGCTGAATATTTCCAGTCAACATCGCAAAGGGCGACAATATTCTCGGAACTCAGTTCACGAATTACAGCACCTCCGCGTCCTCCTATACCGATACCGGCAATATTGAGTTTATCGGTGGCCGCTGCTTTCTTCTTTTTCTGAGTTTCCAAAGGCACCTTAGCCATCAGCGGGGTAGAGGCGACAATAGCTCCGGCTGTTGCCAGGGCACTTTTCTGTAAGAAATTTCTTCTAGAAATGTTATTTCCCATAAATCAGATTTTTATTTACGAAGATAATAAAAAATATCATTTTTTTCCGGATTTGGAACGAAGTCTTTCATATGACCTGACCAAAGCCTCGTCACTCCCGATAGCCCTGAGCGCAAGAATGATCAGAATGATGGCTATGAGAGGAAAAACTGTTGAAACGGGAAAGGAAACATGCATGAAATTAGTGAAATAAACGGCACCCATCCATATCTGCTGTCCCAGCAGGATCAGGGAAATATAAATGCACAGTCGAATCTGTATCTTCCTTACCCTGAACAGAAAAATTGTTAACAGCAACAGTGCGCATACGGCTCCTGTCAGGATAACGAACGGAATATAAGTAGCATATATTCCAAAAAAAATTGAAACCATAAGTCCCAGCGCAATGGCTAGGTACAGTGTCTGAATACGCTGAATCATCCGAAGTATTTGTTTGTTGCAACAAATTTAGAGGAAAATCCGCGATTTTCCTCTAAATTTGTAAAATGAAAATCATTGAACCGTCAGAATTGGTCATTAACAGCGATGGCAGTGTGTTCCACCTGCATCTGCAACCCGGACAGCTAGCCGACAATATACTGTTGGTGGGGGATCCGGACCGGGTCACGCTGTTGCGTGGGTTACTTACCGGTGTAGAATATGTTTCGCGAAGCAGGGAGTTTGTCTCTGCTACGGGTTTTTACAAGGGCAAAAGAATCACATTGTTATCTACCGGGATAGGGACCGACAACATAGATATCGTGATGAATGAGCTGGATGCGCTGGCCAATATTGATTTCAAAACACGGACTTTAAAAAAAGAGCATCGCTCCCTGAAAGTTCTAAGGCTGGGCACATCGGGTGCTATTCAGCCTGATATTCCCACCGGAACGCTGGTCTATTCTGCCTATTCGGCAGGGATAGACGGATTGCTTAACTGGTATGCGGGAAGAAATGAAGTTTGTGATCTGGATATGGAAAAGGCCTTCATCAGGCATATGAACTGGTCCCCTTTGCTGGCAACGCCCTATTTTGTCCGTAATTCAGAAGAGATAGAAAAAGGTTTCGGTAATGCTGTCCAGGGAATTACACTTTCTGCCCCCGGTTTTTACGGGCCTCAGGGGCGTGTCATCCGGCTTCCCCTTGCCGATCCTGCCTACCTGGCTAAACTGGCATCGTTCCGTTATAATGGTTTAAGAATTACGAATTTTGAAATGGAAGGCTCTGCCATAGCAGGACTTTCCCGGCTTATGGGACACGAAGGAGCGACGGTCTGCATGATCATAGCGCAGAGAAACAATAAGAATATGAACGTGGATTACAGGGACCTTATGCTTGAGAAAGCCAGGGAAGCCATTGAAAGAATATAGTTTCTATGGTGTACGATAACGAAATATTGGATATTATACCCCTTTTGGATGATCCCGACCAGTACATCCAGGACACGTTGTTCAGACGTCTCAGAACGATGGGTCGTCCGGCCATAGAGCAACTGGAAGGTGTTTTCAGGGAAGAGGGTGAGGAAAAGTATCCGGGAATAAGAAAAATGCTTGCTGCCCTGAGGGAAAATCTCAAATTTGAAGACCTGGCCGAATGGATAAATCAGACGGAAGATGATCTGATTACCGGTCTGTGTCTGATCCAGGACATCCTTACTGCAGATGTTGACAGGCAGGAACTTCTTGATATCATTACAGACTGTGTCAGTGAAATTTGCGTTGAGTTGCGTGACGACCAGACAGTGATGGAAAAGGTGAAATTGTTCAACCACGTTTTCTTTTACAGACTTGGCTTCAAGACAACGGACCCCATGTTTTCAAGGCCTGAAAACACATTTATACACATGGCCCTGGAAAAAAGAGAAGGCAGCCCCATAGCTGTAGGAATCATTTATTTACTGCTGGCATACCATGCCGGCATACAAGTCAGGGGGCGCATATTCAAGGGGGGGTTTTTGCCTGCCGTTACCGACGCATCGGGCCATGTGCTATTCTATGTCAACGTCTATAAATATGGTATGTTGTTTCCTCATGACGAGTTGGAGTCGTTTTTAAACGAATTGAATCTCCAGATACCCAGGGAATCATTCCGTGAAGCTGCACCGGAAGATCTTGCGCGAATATATGCCGAAACATTATTATACAGTTTTTCAGCCATGGATGACAATTCCGGTCAAGAGCAGGTTTCCAGGCTTGGGAGGGTCATTGGTATGTTTGGTGGGGAAAATTCCCTGCTCATAGAAATAGATGAGGAAGATGAGTAAAATAAAAAGAGACTGCCTCGATAGAAACAGCCTCCCGTATCGGTTAGGTTTTAGGTTTGGTCATGAGCGGGAAACGAGGTTCGAACTCGCGACCCTCAGCTTGGGAAGCTGATGCTCTACCGGCTGAGCTATTCCCGCATTGCCAAACGGTAGGCAAATATAGCGATTAATTTTTTATAACCAAGATGAATGTCGCCGTCTATATAGCCAGAAAACTTAAAGGCGATGCCACTTCGGCAGGCAGGATAAGCCGCATGGGAACAAGGATAGCGACAATCAGCGTGGCTGTCAGTGTTTTTACCATGATACTGTCTGTAGCCATAGTCAATGGGTTCAGAAATGAGATCGAAAATCGTGCGATTGGATTTACCGGTGAAATACTGATGGAAGCTCCGGGTGCGGGATTTGTAACGGATCCCATACCTGTATCAAATAATCTCTCATATCTTCCTAAACTTAAACAATTACCTGAAATAGCGCATATTCAGGAATTTGTGATGTCATATGGTATAATACGTACCGATGAAACTCTTCAGGCAGTTTCATTCAAAGGGGTAGGACAGAATTACCGCTGGAATTTTTTTTCCAGGCACCTAAAAGAAGGCAGTATTCCTGTTTTTCCCGACACGGCTTCTTCAAGCCAGGTGCTCATCTCACACCGTTTATCCTCGATGCTGGACATCGGGATCAGGGACGTGATTACGATGTATTTTATTGGTGAGAATGTCAGGATGCGGCGTTTTGTGGTTTCAGGGATCTACGATGCACAGCTTGAAGATGTTGACAATCATTTGATAATAGGAGATATCCGGCATGCACAAAGATTAAACGGTTGGCACGAAGACCAGGTAAGCGGCATGGAGATCTTTTTAAGTGACAGGGATAGGCCGGAGGCCAAACTGGATGTTATTGAAAATTTCATTATTACCCATTCGGGTGATGCAGACGACGGCGTGGTATTGCACAGTATCAGGAAGATTTATTCCCATCTGTATGACTGGCTTGACCTGATGGACATCAATGTAGCGGTGCTCCTTACCCTGATGGTTCTGGTAGCCGGTTTCAACATGATGTCCGGTTTGCTGATACTGCTGTTTGAAAAAACCTCCACCATTGGAGTGCTCAAAGCCATGGGGATGAAAGATCGCAGCATAAGGAACAGTTTCCTCTATAATGCGGTAGCAGTTGCACTCCGTGGTATGACTGCGGGAACCATACTGGCATTGATTTTCCTGTTCATTCAGAAAACAACACACTTTATCCGGCTGGACCCGTCAAGTTATTTTGTAGACAGCGTTCCGGTGGATATTTCATGGATTCATATTCTGATAATTGATATTGCAGCAGTAGGTATTCTCCTGATGATCCTGATGCCGCCACTGAAAAGTATTATCAGGATCAGTCCCGACAAAGCTATTCGGATGCGTTAACCCAACCCATGTATCTGTTCCATACTATTTCCACGTATTCCTGTGTTTGTTGCGGTGCATAGGCGGCAACATGGGCCCAAAGGTCCGGATCCCGGCCGTCCTGAGCCGCCTTTTCCCTATCCCTTTGGATACGTGTCATACCGGCATTATACGCTGCCAGTACAAAATGAATTTCTTCTTCCTCGGGCAGATGTGCCAGGTGCATGTTCCTCTTCAGAAAGGCAAAATACCTAACGGCTCCCTTGATGTTTTCTTCGGGGTCGAACAGATTGCTTACCTTCATATCCCTGGCTGTAAATTCTTTGATTTGCATCAATCCTATGGCATTGCTGCCGGAATATGCATTCATCCGGTATTTTGATTCCTGGTACATTACTGCCCTCAGGACCCTCCAGTCCCAACCCAGGGTCCTGCTTACAGACCGTAAAAGAGAGTCATAGGGACACTTGTCTGGCGAGGCTGGCAGAAATCGGCCCCGGAAACGGGCAAATCCCGGATTTTGTTTGAAAAGGGTAAGCCAGTGCACCAGGCTCAGATGCCAGTGGCATCTTTCTTTCATCATGATCCAGACTTCTCCCAAAGGGGTAATCTGGGGTGTTATGTACACTTTGCCTGAGAGCGTTTTTGGGACGGGATCGTGTATGATATTCACCGCCAAGATATCTGTCAGATTATTTTTTAATAGATCCCATACAGGAACAGTATCTGTAACAGCTACGTATTTCACTGCCAGATCGTGCGATGCGGCAAAACGTCTCATAATCTCGTAATGGTATCCCACCCGGGATCCTGCATGGGAAGGGATATATATGGTGCAGCGCAGGCTGTCACGTTGCGACTGCCTCAGGTCCCTTTCCGTTCGCATGTTGGATGAAGGATGGAAAATACGCGTATGGTATTCCTTGAACAAAAAGGAAATCAGAAAAGCAGCCACCAGGGTAATGAATATCTTTCTCTTTGACATTATCGGGCCGTATTACCTGGCTCTCTTAGCGGAGCGGCTCCCTGAGACGGATTCGTTCTCGCAGCGGTTTTGGCGGGCCTCACATAGAATGGCCAGGTTATGCCAAGTTTGAATGCCTTTTGCGGACGAATGTAATGCGGAGCGGCAAAATATCCGCTATCCGGCCATCCCTGGGCAACATTCACGTATTTCACATAAATGGTCGCCCGTTTCCATTTTACGTTGATAAATGCATCAATATAAGGGGTATTTCCAATTTTTTTCTCATTCTGAATGTGGAAATTTCCCAGTGCCGGATTATATGCTTCCATATAATATGCCGTATGGAACGTCAAATCGGCACCTATCTGTGCAGTCATAACATCCTTGACTACCGGTATTTCAAAATAATACCTGAGATTGGCACTTAGCAGGGGCAACGGCAGGATGTCCTGATGTGAAGATAACTGGAACAATAACCGGTGGTCGAGCCGGACATACCAGAAACTGAAGTTTTTGGACAATGTGGCGGTCATGACATTGATCAGCTGATTTGTCTGCTGTACTGTGCCGAGGGTATCGTAATAGATTCTGTTTCCAAGCAGACCGTAAGAAAAGGTTGCTTCTGTCTTCCAGCCGGGAATGGAGAGTTTTGCCTCGATTCTTGTTTCTGTGGTCTTGTCAAAATTATTATTCCATTTAAAGTGATTGGAATAATAATTCCGGACGTACCAGGATGGTGTCTGCCTGTTCAAAAAGAACCTTCCGGTCAGATGAATGCCCGATGCCACGGGATAGAAGGAAAAGCGCACGTTTGCGTCTAAAGACAGATCACCAGCGTAATAGCCGGCAAAATCAAGCCTTCCTTTTGCGTTCCATTCAAAATACTTTTTGAGCATACCGGAGGCACCGGCATATATGTACATGTTATTTTCCCATTGATTGGAAGGCCCTTCCGTGTAATAATCCGGGATAAAACAGTAATTAGACAGCAATTCATAACCCACTCCGCCTTCTATTTTCGAAATGATGGCGGTACCGGACCATGGCTGCAAACGCAGGAAAAAACGGTTGTCCAGGATCATGGTTCTAACCGAATCCGCAGTTTTTGTGGGATTCAGGTAGAACTGATTGTTGTAGAATTCACGTCCCGGCAAGTCTGAAAGCGATATTTCGTCCCTGTAATTTTTGGACATGGTATTCCATTGACCTGAGTGCCCCAGGATCATCATGGTCCCTTCTCCTTTTTCCAGAGAATCCTTCTTAAAAATATTGAGTGGAATACTGTAACTCTGGGTAATGAACAGCTGATTACCGGAAAGAGCTGATGAAGCGTTGGTTAAAAAAACAGGAATGGTACGTGCCTCTACCAAGGTGTCCAGGATAAAGCTGTCATCCCTGATACCTCCGTTCTCGTTTTTTTTCAGAGAATTCCTGATATATCCCCCATGCATGATATACCTTTTTCCCAAATAATTGGCGGTCACAGCCAGTGTTCGCGTGTTGGTGGCTTCATTCTCGAGCAGTCCTTTTGTACCTTTACGCTGGTAAAAAAACTGAATGTTCGCAGCCGGGGAAAGATTCTGGGTGTGCAGGAAACTTACGTTCATTTCTTCGGTTTCCTTGTTTGCAAAGATTGTCCCGGAATAGGACATCACTGTAAAGGGACTTTTTGCGTTATAGAAGGGGAGTGTTTCCCTGTCATAGGCCTCGCACATCCCGGCACTCCAAAAATCAAACCGGTCATTTGTTTTTCTTTTAAAATAATTATGGGTTAGTACAGGAGAGCTGGCTGTTCCCAGATATACAGCACCCACATCGTTTTTCATATGGGCGTAATCGTAAAAATTACTGTTTATATTAGTATCTATCTGTTTAAAGGCAAGTTTGTTAAAATAATCGTCGCTGGTCCAGGAAATTACGCGTCTGTACCGCAGAGAATCCGGTATGACGTAAGATTCCAGGGGATGGAATGTGCTCCTTCGTATAGAATCAGCCACAGCTTTCTGTTCCTTTCTTTTTTGCCGTGCCATCTGTTTAAGTTCTCTGGGGGTAAATGTTGCCAGTGAATCGATCATGAAGGAACCAAGGCTGTCCAGCCTGATGAGCCCGGTGCTGTCTGTCTGATACAAAAAGCCCAGACTGTCCCGGACCTGTTTTCCTGCTGAATCAAGTGTCGGGATCCGTATAGTATCGCGTAACGGTAATCCCAGGCTGTCCATCAGGCGCATAAGGGATAATGTGCCGGGAGTAAAACTTCTAAGGGAATCGGGCAACTGCACCGTAAGGGTATCCCGCTTGATCCCGGACAGGGTGTCTGCTACCTGAGCAGCAGCTTTCCCTCCGGAAAACAATATAATGCATATGATCAGTGTCTTAGCCCTTACATTCATGGCAGGTCAGTATGAACGAGGCGCAAAGCTACAAAAAATGTGCCTTTTGCCTTGTTATTTCCTCTATCTGCTCAATAGACAAGGCGTCTCTTACCAATACGCGTTTTGAACTATCCAGCAAATATAGCGACGGGATTGCCTTCAGATCGTAAATACTACCGTTGCGGATAGAGCCGGTAGGGTCATATGCATGGATCCAGTCAGGCGGAAGTTCAGGGAGGTATTTTTGCCATCCCTCAAGTTCTTTGTCAGGATAAATGGTCAGAATGGTTAGCCGTTTCTTTTTCACCATCCCTGAAAGGACCCCGGAGCTTGTGATCTGGTCAATGGCCTGTCTGCAGGAGGCACAATCCAGGTTAATGAACAGGATTAGCACATAATCTGAACGGAGCTGGTAAAGAGTCTGTGGTGATGACGGGTCATCCGTATCGGGGAAATTTCTTACAGCCCTCACGAAACTGAAATCTTCCGCCTGGCTTCCGACCCTGTTTTTACGGGCAAGCTTCAAAAGATATACATGACGTTGTTTATCCATGGTATCCAGCAGTGGGCTTGCAACCATCTTTTCCAGGACAGCCATGAACAGCTCATCGTCCCTGTATGGTGAATTGGGATGATAGTAATAATATTCTGATAGTCTGTAAAATTTCAGGAGTACCTGCTTCCTGACAGAAGGATCCTCAGCTGCGGTGCCGGCCAGGTCCATCATACGGGATATACCTTCACTGGCAACGATCTTTCCGGCCTGATGCAATATGTCGGCATAAGCCGAGTAAGCCTGGTCTGCAAAACCTTCCTGCCGGATGCATAGTGAATCGTCAAAAGGGAAAGTATCCCAGTAATGGAGTGCCCGGAACCTAAGGGCTTCCTCTTGTGAGGTCACAGGCACCGGAATGGACGGAGGAAAGAACACCAAAGGTTCACGTACTTTTTCCCTGTTACCCCTGATGCAGGAAACTACAGTCAGAGCGGTCATCAAAATGGCCAGGCAACGGATCGGCAGGTTCATATACAAAAATACAAATTTTTATTACATTTGTCTGTTATGAATATTTCCCTGCATACTTTCCATGTCGTTTTGTATGTTATGGCAGCTATTGCTATTGTTGTGTTTATTGCCCTATACCATGTCAGGGCCGGATACGGTATCCTGTTTGACAAAAGCTGGGGCATAACCATATCCAACAAATGGGCATGGATGATCATGGAAGCGCCGGTGTTCATTGCCATGTGCTGGTTCTGGGTGATGTCACCCCGGAAATGGGACTTGGTGCCGTTTATTTTTTTTCTGATTTTTCAGGCGCATTACCTGCAACGCTCGTTCATATTTCCATGGCTGATTAAAGGTAAAAGCCAGATGCCTGTATTGATCATGTTTATGGGCATCGTGTTCAATCTGGCAAATGCTTTCATGCAGGGACAATGGATTTTTTTTCTGGCTCCCGGGACCATGTACGGTGAATCATGGCTCAGGGACCCGCGTTTCCTGGTCGGTACGGCACTATTCATAACCGGATTGATCATCAACATACGATCCGACGGGATTATCAGGAGCCTGAGGAAGGAAGGTGACACGAACCATTATCTGCCCGAAAGAGGATTGTTCAGATATGTGACATGCGCTAATTATTTTGGAGAGATAGTAGAGTGGCTGGGATTTGCCATCCTTACCTGGTCATTGAGCGGATTTGTGTTCTTCCTGTGGACCTTTGCCAATCTTGTTCCCAGGGCACATGCCATTTACAACAGATATAAAGATGAATTTGCCAGTGAAATGGCCCATGAACCACGCAAACGCATTTTCCCGTTTATATATTGATTCAAGATGATACATAAATCCCTCTTATTCTCTCCTTCGGCCATTGGTCCCGTTACTTTGCGCAATCGCACCATACGGTCTGCTGCCTTTGAAGGAATGTGCATTGAGAACGGTCCCTCGGAAGCTTTGTATAATTACCATACTGCCGTAGCGGCAGGAGGTGTTGGTATGACCACTGTGGCTTATGCTGCTGTGACCAGAAGCGGGTTGTCTTTTCCCACACAGTTGTGGATGAGGCCGGCGATAGTACCCGGGCTGCGGCAACTGACAAACGGAATACATAAAGAAGGCGCTGCCGCTTCCATACAAATGGGGCATTGTGGTAATATGAGCCACAGGAACATTTGCGGATGTATCCCTGTATCTGCCAGCAGTGGGTTCAATATGTATTCCCCGACATTTGTCAGAGCTTTGAAAAAATCAGAGATACTTGAATTGGTAAAGGATTTTGGAAAGGCCACAGAATTGGCTTATGAATCGGGGTTCGATGCCGTGGAAATTCATGCCGGGCATGGCTACCTGCTCAGCCAGTTTATGTCTGAATGGCTAAACAGAAGAAAAGACGAGTACGGGGGCAGTTTTGTGAACAGGCTCAGGTTTACCTCGCAGGCAATACAAGAAGTCATGGAAATAGCCACCCAGCGCAAAATGGCCGTCTTGGTTAAAATGAACATGCGGGACGGATTCAAAGGAGGCATGGAGATAGAAGAATCCGTCGAGGTAGCCAAATTGTTGGAAAAGGCAGGTGTTCATGCTCTTGTACTGAGTGGAGGCTACGTGAGCCGTGCCCCTATGTATGTTATGCGGGGAGCGATACCCATAAGGACTCTGACCTATTACATGCCCTGGAATTACGTTAAGATAGGCGTTCGTATGATTGGCCGGTGGATGATCCGTCCTGTCCCCTTTACAGAAGGTTACTTTCTGGAGGATGCCCGTGTGTTCCGTAAAGAGATCAGGATCCCGCTTGTTTGCGTAGGGGGGCTGTTTTCACGTGCGGTTATAGAACGTGCGTTAAGTGATGGCTTTGAATTTGTTGCCATGGCAAGACCTCTGATAAACGATCCTGCTTTCGTAAACCATATGAAAGAAGCTGAAGAAAAGGGCTGCGGGGAAGGCTATGCCAGTGGTTGCACACATGCCAATTATTGCATAGGCAGGATGTATACCAGGGACATGGTATGTCACCAGCATCTGGATGATATTCCCAAACGATTGCTTGATGAATTCAAATAAGAATCCTGTTGCCTTGATCACAGGGGCCAACGGAGGGATGGGCAGGGTTATCTGTCAGCAGTTGCTTCTATCCGGTTATAGGGTCATTCTTTCATGCCGCCCGCACGGGAACGGTCCTGGATTTTGCCAATCACTTATTTGTACATATGGGAGAGAACGTGTTGACCTTCTTGAAATGGATCTCTCATCTTTCGATTCGGTAAGAAAAGCAGCCGGACTGCTTATGGAAAAAGAAAAACGTATTGATGTGTTGATCAACAACGCCGGTATGCTGGGATGGAAGGCGGAAGTCAGTGAAAAAGCCTATGAAATGCACAACACGGTTAATTGCCTTGCTCCCATGTTGTTCACCTGGTTGGTCAAACCAATTTTAACAGAAGAAAGCCGCGTTGTAAATACCGTATCGGTTATGCTCCGATTTGGGAAAATACCTGACTTTTTCCCGTATCCTCCGGAAAAATTCAATCGGTTTGAACGGTATTCCTGCTCAAAACTGGCACTGACATTGATATCATTACGTCTTGCTGAGCTCTGGAAGGAAGAGAAAATTTGGGTGAATATGGCCGATCCAGGCATAGTGAACACACCTATAATCAAATTACACAAATGGATAGATCCCCTGACCGATGTCCTATTCAGACCGGTGATCCGTCAGGCTCCAAGGGGCGCTTCCACAGCCGTTTTTTTGGCAATGGATCCGTCTGTAAACGGTAAGACCGGAACATTGTTCCGGGATTGTAAACCTTTAAGACTACCCGCCAGGATATCTGCGCATACCGATGCCGACCGTGTATGGAGTTTTTTTATAACTTTGTGCACTTATGGGAATCAGCAATAAAATCAACCTGGGTTTTCTTGTAGTAGGATTTGTCCTGTTTCTGGCAAGTCTTGTCAGTATATTTGAGATGGGAAGGATCCGGCGTTCTGTGGGGGACATAATTACAGTCAATGTTGAGAATATAAATATTTCCAGTCAACTGCTCGAGGTAACGGACCAGAATGTATTTTTTTTGCTCAACCAGATTGGTATTGATACCGATTCCGTTCTGCATATGGAGTCCATATATAATGACCAGCGTTTTGAACGCTATCTCCATTCTGCAAGGACCACATTTTCCAATGATCAGGAAAAGGTATTGACCGATTCCATCTTGTTTGCCTATGCAGCTTACATGCAAATATTGAATGAAGCCATTCCTCTGTGGAAGGACAGTGATTATGCCAACAGAAGGGAATGGTACACCACACGTCTTTATCCAACTTATTCGCGTTTAAGAAAATATGTCCAGGATCTCATTACACTGGAACAGACACTGCTCCACGAGAATACAAAGCTGATCCAGGACGGGTTTTACCGGAGCATGATGCCCGGAGTAATTGCTGTGGCAAGCAGCATTCTGCTGTTGTTCCTGTTGTCTTATTTTATTCGTATTTATTTGATCCTGCCGCTCAAACAGATCCGTACAGGTGTCAAGAACACTTTGTTGTTTAAAAAGAAATACGAGGTAAGAATGCCTTCGGACGATGAGCTGTCCGAGCTGAACAATTCCATAACAAAACTCTGCGACGAGCATAACAAGGTATGAGAATCCAGGTGATAGCAAGGAATATGGGCCTGGTTCTTCTGGTAAACGCCCTGTTCATGGCCATTGCCGTTCTTGTGTCGGCACTGTATGGTTTTGACACGGGCTTTTCGCCCCTGCTGCTCTCTGCTATCATAACGGCAACAATAGGGTCCTTCCCTTACATATTTGTGAAAAAAGCGAGTGATGTGGCTACCCGGGAAGGGTACATGATCGTGGTCATTTCCTGGGTCTTGTCCTGTCTTTTCGGGATGTTGCCTTACCTGCTCTGGGGGGGCGAATTTACTTTGATCAATGCGTGGTATGAAAGTGTAAGCGGTTATACCACCACTGGGGGAACCATTCTGACCAACGTAGAAGCCATACCACATTCGTTGCTTTTCTGGCGTGCTTCAACACATTGGATAGGAGGTATGGGAGTGGTGATATTCATGTTGTTGATCCTGCCCGAGGTAAGTTCCATCAGGTTGAAATTGTCCCGGATAGAGATCAGTGCACTTTCGCAGGAATCTTACCGTTTCCGGACCAAAGAGACCGTTCGCGTGATTGCTTATGTCTATTTTGGTCTGACCCTGCTCGAAACCATCTGCCTGTTAATGGCAGGGATGAGCCTCTTTGATGCCGTGTGCCATTCTTTTGCTACGATTGCGACAGGCGGGTTCAGCACCCGGAATATTAATATTGCTGCATACGACAGTAAAGTGATTGAATTTATTATCATAATTTTCATGTGTCTGTCGGCGCTGCATTTTGGAATGATATTTATGCTTGTAGTTAAAAGATCTACCATATTGTTCAAATCACCTGTAACAAGGTATTTTATTTCTTCTATATTATTAGGTGGTCTTTTTGTGTCATTAAGTTTAAAATTTACAGGAACATATGAAACTTTCACTGAATCTTTCAGACATGGTTTCTTTCAGACAATATCATTGGCCACATCTACTGGTTTTGCTACTGCAGATTCTTCCATATGGCCCGGTTTTGTCATTATTTTATTAATTTTCTTTACTTTACAATGTGGTTGTTCAGGTTCAACCTCGGGTGGTATTAAAGCAGATAGGATTCTGATTTCAATTTTTTCATTTAAGGCGGAAATTACAAAAAGGTTACATCCAAGGTCTGTTGTACCCGTAAGAATTGGAGGTCATGCCCTTGATTCGGATATGGTTTTTGGAGTGAATCTTTATATAGTTCTTTATTTATTTTGTGTTCTTATATCGTCTTTGTTTCTAACGTTAACCGGAATAGATATAATGGATGCGGTAAGCGCCAGTGCTGCTCATATTGGGAATGTCGGCCCGGGTTTCGGGAGTGTGGGATCATTAAGTAATTACAATGCATTCAATGGATTTTCAAAATTTATCCTATCCATTATGATGATCATGGGTCGTATTGAATTGTTCGGTTTCTTCATTCTGTTCAGTTCACGTAAATAAGATCTGGACCGATATGGGAATTGACCAATACATTTACCAAAAACTCAAAGAAAACCTTCCTTTCACTCCTTCTTCCGATCAGGATGATTTTTTCAGGGTACTGGCTTCTTTTTTGACCGGCAGGGATCCTATATTCATTCTGAACGGTTATGCCGGTACTGGAAAGACAACAGCTATGGCTGCATTGACTATTACACTAAGGGAATTGAACAGACAGGCAGTACTGCTTGCTCCAACCGGACGTTCAGCCAAGGTGTTGATGGGATACGCAGGAGCTCCCGCCCATACCATTCATAAAGCCATATACCGTCAGAAAGCTCCTGCAGCAGCCGACGAGACGGGTTTCGGGACCTTTGAATTGTATCCCAATCGCAATAAAAATACGTTGTTTATAGTGGACGAGGCGTCCCTGCTGTCAGATGTCCCTGGAGGAATGCTTTTCGGTAGCGGTAATTTGCTGGAGGACCTGTTGACTTTTGTCTTGAACGGGAAAGGGAACCAGTTGCTTATTCTGGGCGATTCTGCACAACTTCCGCCCATAGGGCTGGACATTTCACCTGCCCTTGATCCTGTCCGGATGAAAAAGTATGGCAATGTAGTTTATATGGAAATGCAAGAAGTACTCAGACAGTCTTTTGACTCGGGCATCCTATGCAATGCCACGCTGCTGAGAAACAATATTGCAGGGAAAACGTATTCGCTGCCTGAATGGAAAACCGATGGATTTAGTGATATCCGCCGCATAGGGTCCGGAGAGTTGATGGAATCGCTGATAGATGCCATATCACGTTATGGTTTGGAAGAGGTTGTCGTTCTGTGCCGTTCCAACAAACGTGCCAACAGGTACAATCGGGGCATAAGAGGCAGTATCCTTTACCGTGAAGAAGAGATTACCAAAGGAGACAGGGTGATGGTAGTGAAAAACTGTTACCAGTTCCTGGAAGACATTCCCGAAATGGATTTCATAGCCAACGGGGATATCGCAGAGATCCTAAGGATACATAAATTCCAGGAACGTTACGGGTTTCGCTTTGCCGAAGCCGTATTGCGTTTTCCCGATTATAAAGATACAGAACTGAGCGTGCGTCTTTTACTTGACACCCTGGAGAGTGAATTCCCTGCCTTGTCGCGTCAGCAACAACAGCAGTTGTATGAAGGAGTTTCTCTGGATTACGCACATATCAGGGGAAAACGCAAACGTTACAATGCCGTAAGGGAAGATCTGTATCTGAATGCCTTGCAGGTTAAGTATGCTAATGCCGTAACATGCCACAAGGCACAGGGGGGGCAGTGGAAAGCAGTTTTTGTGGATAAAGCTTTTTTTGGTGATATTTGCAATAAGGATGTACTGCGCTGGTATTACACGGCGTTTACACGTGCCAGAGAACAGTTGTATCTGATCAACCTTTAAATTTCTACATATGAGACGTTTTGCAGTTCCCTTTATGATCACCCTATTGTTACCCCTGGTTTCTATGACCCAGGAACGTATAAACACAGAAACACCACCCGTTGGTCTTGTTAAACCCCTGGATGTTCCCGTTGCCTGGAAAGATGTCCGTACTTTAGTGATCCGTTCCGGAGATCAGCGGCAAACATCGTTTTATCTGGAAGATATTGTTACGGGTAAACGGATTCCGACAGAAAATCCCGGATTATGGCGGGCAGACACGACCCGATATGGACTTGATGATCAGGCACTCAACCCTGTCCGTTCACCTGATGGAAAATATGTGGCTTATACCATGAACAATGATCTGTACGCAAAAGAGTTGGCTACAGGTAAGGTAAGGCGTTTTACCCATGACGGCAGCAAGACTATTCTGAATGGCTATGCATCATGGGTATATTACGAGGAGATTCTGGGACGAAGCAGTAATTACCGGTCTTTCTGGTGGTCGCCCGACAGTCGCCGTATAGCTTTTTTTTGGTGCGATGACACCCATGTTTCCATGTTCCCTATATACGTTGCTGACGGTCAGTACGGCTATCTGGAGGAAACAAGGTATCCCAAGGCAGGAGGTGAAAATCCACAGGTAAAAATTGGTTTTGTGACCATAGAGGATCAGGAGGGGATCGTATGGGCAGATTTTAACCCAGTTGAAGATCAGTATTTTGGACAACCTTTTTGGACCCCTGACGGAACAGCCCTATTGGTCCAATGGATGAACAGGGACCAGAATACCCTAAAGTTGTATTCAGTCGATCCCTTGGACGGTTCCGGAAAAATTATATACAGGGAGGATCAACCAGCATGGCTGGAATGGATATCAGATCCGGTCTTTTGGGGTAATGGGGTCCTGATGGTAAGGGATTTTGAATCTTGGCAGCAGATTTATTTCTGTTCTCTTGACGGGAAGGATTTGCGTAAACTGACTGAAGGAAGAAATTGGGGGATGATACTCCACGGAACAGATCCCCGGGGGGATTACCTTTTCTTTTCAGCACGGAGGGAGATATCTACCAGGTCCGACGTTTACCGGATACCTCTGTCCGGAACAAAAAGAAAGAAAGATCCGTCCATACGCCGTCTTACCACCGGAGAATACCACAATACCAATGTGCTCTTTTCTCCCGATTCCAGGAATTTCACCGTTCTTTGTTCCAATGTGTCTACGCCTTCACGTTCCCTCCTTTATAATGTTGACAAGGGCCTGGTACGGCAGTTGGGCGATTCCAGGGGAGATGTCTATGATCTTGAAATGGAAAGAGGCAATGTCCCCGTATCCGAAGTGCATTTCCTCACAACGGAGGACGGATTTACCATTCCGGCAATCATTACTTGGCCTATTGATATGGAAAAAGGAAAAAAATATCCGGTACTGGTTAACGTTTATGGAGGTCCAAACAATGGCAGTGTGATGGATCGCTGGGTTTCACCTGCATCAAAATACCACTGGGCACGCAAAGGTGTGATCCAGATCACGATGGATCACCGCGGCAGCGGGCATTGTGGAAAAAAGGGACTTGACATGATGCACAGAAACCTGGGAAAATGGGAGATCCATGACTACAAACTCTGGATAGATTACTTAAGGTACCTGGGCTGTGCAGATAACCATAGAACCGGCATTACCGGATACAGTTACGGCGGTTACGTGACAGCACTGGCCGTTTGTACGGCAGGGGATTATTTCCAATACGGCATAGCAGGTGCTGGTGTTTATGACTGGGATTTCTACGACACGCATTACACAGAACGTTTTATGGATACACCGCAGGACAATCCTGAAGGTTACCGCAACGCCTCGGTCCTGGGGCATTGTGGTACGTATGGAACGTTTGGACCATCTGTTTTGTTTATTACCCACGGTACTTCAGATGATAACGTTCATTTCCAGAATGCCATGCGACTGGTTGATGAACTTATGAAAAAGAACAAGCATTTTCGCCTAATGATGTATCCGGCAGCAAGACACGGGTATAGAGGTTACCAAGGAACTTTTTCCAAAGCAGAGGAAATCGCTTTCTGGACGCATTACCTGTTGGAGGAATAAACGATGTTGTCTGGCCGGGAGATTACATTCATCAGGGAACACCTGGATGACGATATGCACAGGCTGTTGCTTTCAAAGCATCATTTCCCCGGTATCGACGTTCCCCGGTGTGCCCGGCAGATAGAAGGATTACGCAGGATCAGGGAAAAGGTTCCCGAATGGTTTGCCTGCAGGCAGATATATATACCTTCTGTATTGGCCGTTGAACAGGCATCTTCTGCCCAAACGGCCGGATACAAAACCCGTTTTACCGATGGTGACGGACCAGTAGTGGACATGACAGGCGGATTGGGAGTAGATACGTATTACTTTGCAAAAAAAAGCGAACATGTCTATTATGCTGACAGGAACCTGAAGTTATGCCAGGCGGCTGAACACAATTTTGGGGTTTTGGGAATAGCCGAGAGGATATCTGTCCTGAACAGGGAAACCGGAGTATTGTGGGAAGGCTCCCGTATTCCTTATGCTTCTCTGGTATATGCAGACCCATCCCGCAGGGATGAAAATGGCCGGCGTCTTTATGAAATAAGCAGTTACAGTCCCGATGTAACCCGGCTCAGGCAATACATTCTGGATCGCGCCAGTGCCTTTCTTGTCAAGATATCTCCTTTGGCGGACATATCCCGTACGTTGTCCCTGCTTCCCGGAAGCGTTGAGGTCCACGTGGTCTCATCCGGGAATGAATGCAAAGAACTCCTGTTCCTGATCAAACGGAATGATTCCGGTGTGGACGATCCGCTTATAGTGTGTTCAAGCGGTTTCTCCTTCAGGATGGATGAGGAAGTCAGAGCTGCAGATGTTCTGGACAGAGATGGGGGACGGGATGCACTGCGGGAGGGTGCATCCCTATACGAACCGGAACCATCTTTGCTCAAAGCAGGTGCTTTTGCATTACCTGTCTTCAGGTACGGTGTCAGGAAAATTCACCGCAACAGCCATTTGTATACATCGGACCGGGACGTTCCGGGATTTCCCGGGAAAAAATACAGGATCAGGGAGGTGGTGCCTTTTACTTCAGGTGTTATGAAAAAATTGTCTGAGAAATTTCCCAAAGCCAACATGAAGGTCCGTAATTTTCCGCTGACTGTTGCTCAATGGAGAAAAAAAACAGGGGTTACCGAAGGCGGACCGGTATATCTTTTTGGGACCACAGCTTATATTGCGGGCAAAGAAACCCGGGTGGTCATTTACGCAACAAAATAGGAGGAAAATATATGAAAAAAAAAGTTGTTTTTATGCTGTTAACCGTTCTGCTGGGATGCAGTACGGCAAAAACGTACCCCGAAATGTCAAATATTACTGAACAAACGGTTACGACCGTCATATCACACCTGACCGGAGATCATCCCGGAGGTCTGTTACCTCACACCGAACGTGGTATCCGTCAGGCAGCCTCTTTGTGGAGGAAAGAAGATGGTAGCCAGGAGGATTTTATCAATTTTTGCCTGGTGCAGTATTGTAGCGATGAACATGCACGTAATGTTCTGTTTACAAAATTGTCAAAAGCATTTGAAAATATCTTTGGGACGTCCAATCAACTGAGTGTTGAGTTAAAAAAACCTGTTCATCTACAAGGGGACGAGTTGCTCCCTGTGGATTATATCCTGGGTAATTATGAGCCTTCTGCCCATTTCATGGAGGATATGTTTACCAATAAGACGGCCTTTGTCTGCGTGCTCAATTTTCCAAATTACACACTGGAAGAAAAAGATACCCTTGGAAAGGAATGGAACAGGTTGCAATGGGCTTATGCCAGAATGGGTGATCTTTTCACACACCGCACCCCGGCGTTCCTGAACCAGGAAATGGCACAGGCTCTGGGTAATGCAGAAAATTACATTGCCTCTTACAATATCATGATGGGGAATCTGCTCACAGAGGACGGCAGGCGTCTTTTTCCACGCGATATGGTACTGTTGTCCCATTGGAACCTGCGCGACGAGATTAAGTCAAATTACGCCGGGTCGCTCGATGGTCTGGAAAAACAGCAGATGATCCAAAAGGTAATGGAACATATCGTATGTCAGACAATCCCACAATGTGTGATCAATGATACGACGTATGAATGGAAGCCATATTCCAATACCGTTTATAAGGAAGGAGTCCCGGTAGAGGCGGCCCCTGAAAAGGACCGGCGCTATGAATACCTTCTTGCCACATACAGGGTCGAAAAGAAAATGGATCCGTACTATCCCAACATGCCTACAGCGATAATCAGGAATTTTGAAGGGTCCATGGAAATCCCCGCACACCGGATTGAAGAACTGTTTATTAACCTGATATCCTCTGAACAGGTGAAAAAGGTGGCTGCCCTGATAGAGAAAAGGCTGGAAAGAAAGCTCGAGCCCTTTGATATCTGGTACGATGGGTTCAAAAGCAGAACAGCTATTCCTGAAGACGAGCTGACAGCTTTGACCAGTAAAAGATATCCAAATGCCGGGGCTTTCAGGGCTGATATGCCTCGGATGTTGCAGGTACTGGGTTTCACCCGCACCCAGGCTGACCGCCTGGCTTCCCGCATAGTAGTAGAACCTGCCAGGGGATCAGGACATGCCTGGGGTGCTGTCGGACGCTGGGAACCTTCCCGCCTGAGGACCAGAATCGGCAACAATGGGATGGATTACAAGGGATACAATATTGCAGTACATGAATTCGGCCATAACGTGGAACAGACATTGAGCCTTTATGACGTGGATCATTATCTGCTTGGAGGTGTTCCCAATACGGCTTTTACCGAGGCGCTTGCTTTCGTTTTTCAAAAACGCGATCTGCAGTTACTGGGATATCCGTCGCAGAAAATGGATGACAACACGGTACTGGATATTTTCTGGGGATGTTACGAGATCATGGGCGTTGCGCTGGTAGATATGTACGTTTGGCAATGGCTTTACGAGAATCCGGACGCTACGGCAGAAACCCTTAAACAAGCGGTCCTGGATCATGCTCGCAAAGTATGGAATCTTTATTACGAACCGGTTTTTGGACAGCACGATTCTCCCTTGCTGGCTATCTATTCGCATATGATTAACAGTCCCATGTACCTTCCTAATTATCCTTTTGGCCACATCATTGAGTTCCAGCTCGAAGCTTATTTCAATGGCAGGATGAAAGAAGAGGGTGGTGTACTGGCCGATGAGATCATGCGCATGTTCACTCAGGGAAGGCTGGTTCCCGCCTTATGGATGGAAAAAGCGGTGGGATCATCCGTAAATACAGAACCGCTTCTCAGGGCTGTGGATGCTTGTGATCTACGCTGCGAAGTTCCTTTTGCAACTCCTGTAACAAATCATTGAGTTTACGGCTGGTTGCAACAAGTCAATCCAAATGCCTCATATTAATCAAGTTTCAGGTGTTTTTTGAAAAACTCCATGCGGACGTCCAGCCATTCTGCCGGGGTATTGTGCCCGTTATCCTGATAGATCCTGTATTCCTTAGGAGCTGTGATTAGGTTGTAACCGGCAAAATTTGTGTGTGGGGGACACGTTTCGTCCTGCAGGCCCACTCCCATTATGGTAGGTGTTTTGATGCGGGGTGCCAGGTTTTTGATGTCAAAATAACTCAGGAGCTTGTAGATATCTTCCCAATCGGCCCGGGGATTATCTCTCATATAGGCATCTATATCGCTCCTTGGCCAGTCCACGATCCGGAAATAATCACGGTAATCGCTTAGGAAGGGTATGGTAGGCGCAGCTACGGCTATCCTGTGATCCAGGGCACAGGCTGCCATAGTGAAGGCGCCTCCCTGGCTGCCTCCCTCGGCTGCGATCCGTGCGGTATCGGTCTCGGGCCTTGAATAAACGAAATCAATGGCCCTTACCAGATCCATAAAAGCGCCCCTGTAATAATAATCGTTTTTATCTTCTATGCCCCATATGATCCACCTATCGCTGTATTTGTTCCCGTCTTTATAGATCCCCTGTCCCCTGACAGAGACCACGAAAGAAATGAATCCGGGTTCACCATCGGTATGGGGCATCCAGGGATTTGATCCATAACCCATATAGGTTATAATCACAGGGTATTTACCCTTCTCTTTGGGAACAGCATAGTAACCACCCATGATCTCGTTCCCGAATGATCTCATTTCTACATAATAAATGTTCCTTGCTCCGGAGGAATACTCTTTCAGCAGCTTCATGGACGGCCGCATGGGAATACGGTCCAGCTGTGCCCTGGTTTCCTCCCAGAATGCATCAAAATCTTCCTGAGCATCAATCGGTGAAACGATCTTTTCCGGCTCCAGTCCAACATTGAAAGAAAGGGGTTCTCCCTTCAAGCCGTCTGTTTCAAGTCTGAGGGTGCAACGGTAAAACCCGGGATCGGAGATTTCCAGGGGGACGACTAAGGTCATACCGGCTTTTGGTTTTACCCTAACTTTCCGGGATGATTCCTGAACCGGCCTGTAATCATCTGTGGTTACAGTCAGATGTATCACAGATTTTTGTTTTTTTTCCTCATTGTTTCTTACCGTTACGCTAAGGGTATGGGGATCATCACCCATAAATACCCCGCCATTGGCATCTACGGTATAATCCATGGTAACATTCAGAGCCGGGGCGACCGGCTGGATGATCATCCTGGAGGTCAACAGACCACCGTCACCCCCTCCGTCGTACACTTGAATGGCAATGGTGTTGGGTTCATCGGTCCTTATATACTCAAGCGGAACGGTATACATCCTTTTGGTCCCATAACAGCTCGAATATTCAGGAGGGAAGCCTCCGGTCTTTCCAATGATCTTTCCGTTGAAATACAGGGCATCTGAATCGTCTGCGTTGTCATAGCGGATCATCAGCTCCCCATAGTGGACCACTGCTTTGAGGATGTCTTCGGGCAAAGTGAAGGTCTTACGATACCAACCATACCCGTCGTAATTGGGATAACCCTGGTTTTCCCATGATGTTGCCGGGGATATTTCTGGCCACTGGCTGTCGTCGTAGTCGGGCAAGGCCCATTGCAAATCGTTCCCGGTCCGGAACTTCCAGGCAGGGTCCAGTTCAAATTCGCTGACTGCGGGTGCTTGATTGCAACTCAGTACCAGCAGCAGGGTAAAAAAAGAAAGAATAATTTTTTTCATATGCATATGTTTTAGATCTCGGATTTTCAAAATTACCCCTATTTTCTATGAAGACAAGACAGGTTAAGGAACTGAAGGCCTTCATAGTGGACAAATTTTTTGCAACCATTACTCTGCAGTAAATTGCGAAACATCTGTGATCCGGTGTACCACGTACCGGATCACTGGTTTTTGGCACCTGGTGACAAAGAATGTATCCAGGGAAACAGTTCCCCGTAATCGTTCCGGAAAACGGCTGGATTCAATATAATAAAAGGGCTCCCCGGGGGCGATTCCGCCTCTTTTTTCAGTAATCTGTTCGTATTTATGGGTCCTTTCCAGTGGGCCCTTTGTCTTGACTACTATACCATTGGGTCTTGCTACATAATAGTCCAGATGGGCAGCCGGAAACCAACGATTGGCCAGAATTGCGCTTTGGGGTGGCATGCCTTCCTCCCCATTTCTCTGCCGGTAGAGCATTTCCTGTTCTTGCATTACCCGGGAGAAATGTTCTCCCAGTTGTTTCCATCCGTACATGTCCAGTGTGAAGTCCTTCCTTCCCAATTCAGCCCAGGAATCGTTTTTAACAGTGTTTTGGACAGCAGCAGTATGTGTCAGGGGAATAAAACCTGTTTTGACCTGAAATACGGCTATTGCTACGATAACAGTAAGGACAACCGGGGAGACCTTGATCGCTCTGCCGGCTTTACCGCCCGATACGGATGCTGCACAGAAGAGGATCAGGGGATAATAGCCTGGCGCACTCCAATGAGGCAGTGTCTCTCTGAACAAAGAAAAGAAAACGAATGTGGCTATAAACGGAAGGGCTTGAAACATGAGCAGGCGGAAGGTGGCAGGTTCAACGGGCAGCAAAGAGGGATCGCCTTTGCGGCGTAATTTCAGATAGCCGATAACGGACCATATAATGAGAATAACATTGAGCGGATTGTTATACAGGAAAGAGCCCATGAGCTCCTTCCCCAGAAAAAGGGGTTTGATTCCTTCCCCCAAAAAAGACACACGCTCTGAATGAAACGCAAAACTGGACAAGTCACTCTTCAGGTTCCATATGATGACCGGAGTGAACAGCACAAGAGTAACGGTCATGCCTGCCCACAACCAGGGCTCTTTAAAGGTTTTTCTCCGGTATATCAGTAAATACAGGATAGTTCCGGTCCAAAGGAAGATTCCGGTATATTTACTGAGCACGGCCAGTCCAGTAAATATGCCTGCCCACAGGAAATTGATAGGATTGGCCGGCTGCCCGGTAGTGGAGCCGGGGTAACATGCTTTTATCATAAAATACAGTGAGGCCAGATAAAAAGTACCTAGGGGTGTGTCGGGTAAGATGCATGTTCCGGCAATGACAGAGGCATAGAGCGAGCCAGTGTGAAGCAGGGCGGCATGCCAGCCGGTGCGTTCATCTTTAATCATTATCCCCAAACGATAGAACAGCCATGTGTTGACCGTTCCCATTACTAAAGCCGGAATACGGAGGGCAAAGGCGCTGTCCCACATCAGATCACATGTAAAAAGCTGTATGATCCATCCCAACATGGGGGGATGGTCAAAATGGCTCCAGTCCGGGAATAGGGCATACGTCCAGTAATACACCTCATCGTTGCCCAGTTCCGTTATGGCAGCCAGGATGATCCTGATGACGAGCGATGTGGCCATCAATAGTACTAATTGTTTCCTGTGATCTTTCTTCATAAAGACAAAGATAGCAAAGAGCACGGTACCGCATACCTTCATTTTTAATATCTTTGTTACCATGAAAGTGGTTCTTACCGGAGCAAATGGCGGTGTGGGCAGGATTGTACAACAGCTTGCCCCGGAATTTATACATGCAGAATTGGTTGCCTACTCACGGCAAGAACTGGACGTGCTTGATCAAGAGGCACTTATGGAATGTTTTCTAATGCAGGAACCGCAATATGTCATCAATGCAGCGGCCTTTACCAATGTGGATCTGGCGCAGTCAGAATCCCAGGCAGCATACCGATTGAACGCTGACTGTCTGGAGGGTATGGTCAGGGCGTGTGACAGAACGGGTGCAGTTCTTATCCATTTGTCTACAGATTATGTATTTGACGGTACCAAGAGAACTCCGTATACAGAAGATGATGTTCCGGCTCCTATCAATACATACGGATCCTCAAAAAGAGCAGGTGAAATAAAAGTGCTGGATTATTCCAGAGGGGTCGTGGTCCGCACTAGTTGGGTTTATTCGCGTCATTCCCGTAATTTTCTGGCAACCGTGCCCGCGTTGATGCATTCACAATCAGGCCCTTTGTATGTTGATACATTTCAGATAAATTCTCCCACGTACGGACCAGATCTTGTACGTGCCCTTTTTAGCCTGATAAAGGGCCATGTAGAGTCAGGCCTTTTCCATTATACAAACTCGGGCGGTGGTTGCACACGATATGAATTTGCATGCAAGGTCCGTGAAATGATCCTGCATAAAAAACCTTCCGCAGTCCTTGCTCCAATCCTGCCCATGGGAACAAAAATCCAGGGCGGAGCACTCAGGCCCGCATATACGGTAATGAGTCCTGAAAAGATGGGGAGGTTTACTGGAATAGCCATTCCACACTGGCAGGCTGGAATTGAAAATATCATTTGATTGAAATATGGAAAAAAGTATTATTGACAAAGCCAGGCAGTGGCTGGATCCCACATATGATCAGCAAACCAGGGAAGAAGTACTCAGGCTGATAGAGGAAGATCCTGCATTGTTGGAAGATTCCTTTTACAGGAACCTGGATTTCGGGACGGGAGGATTGCGTGGTGTCATGGGAGTTGGTACAAACCGGATGAACCGTTATACTGTAGGAATGGTCACACAGGGACTGGCAGATTATGTAAAGAAAACATACCCGGGACCCCACAGGGCAGCTATTGCTTACGATTGCAGGAACCAATCCCCTGATTTTGCCCTAATTACAGCCCAGGTACTGGCGGCCAACGACTTTACGGTATTCCTGTACGATGCGCTCAGGCCTACTCCTCAGCTGAGTTTTACGGTCAGGCACCTTAAGTGCCAGATAGGAGTAATGATAACGGCTAGCCACAATCCCAAAGAATACAACGGTTACAAGGTATATGGAGATGACGGGGCACAGGTGGTGGCTCCTCATGACGGTATTATCATCGATCAGGTAAGAAAGATCACCTCTCCGGCCATGGTACGTTTTTCAGGAGGAAAAGGACAAATCCAGACTATAGGACGGGAAATGGATAACCTGTATCTTGATACCATACTGAGCCTGGTCAACCTTAGTCCACAGGAAATCAGCAGGTACAGAGACTTGAAAATGGTATATACACCGCTGCACGGTACAGGGGTGCACATAGTCCCGCAAGCATTTTCAAAAATGGGTTTTACCCATTTACAGCACGTCCCCCGGCAGGAAGTTACCGACGGTAACTTTCCGACGGTATCCTCGCCAAATCCTGAAGAACCGGAAGCCTTGAAGATGGCTCTGGATAAAGCCAGGAAGACAGGAGCCCATTTGGTAATGGCAACAGATCCGGACAGTGATCGTATAGGTGTTGCCGTACGAGATCAGACAGGCGATTTTGTATTACTGAACGGGAACCAGACGGCATCTCTACTAACATACTATCTGCTGGAAAAATGGAAAGAAACAGATCGGCTGCAGGGGAAGGAATATATTGTAAAGACTATCGTAACCAGCGATCTGTTGCAGGCGATCGCCAGCCATTATGGGATTGATTGCTATAATGTGTTGACCGGTTTTAAATATATAGCCGAAGTAATACGCAAGAATGAGGGGAAAAAAGTATTCATCTGCGGAGGAGAAGAAAGTTACGGCTTCAACGTGGGTGAATATGTTCGCGATAAAGATGCTGTTGTAACGTGCGTGCTTGCAGCAGAGGTTGCTTGTTGGGCAGCTTCCCGGGGCAAGACAATGTACGATCTGCTTAAAGAACTATACGTACGTTTTGGATTTTTTAAAGAACGTATGGTTTCCAGAACACTAAAAGGAAAAGACGGTATGGAGCAGATAGAAGCTATTATGAAACGTCTGAGAGAAAATCCCCCGGTGCAATTGCTGGGATCTCCCGTAGTCCTTTTACACGATTACAAAAAGCGGGAAACAGTAGATATGGTCAGCGATCTGAGGTATAGGATAAACCTGCGGGAATCGGATGTACTCCAGTTTGTATCTGCAGACAACGCGGTGGTTACTGTAAGACCATCCGGCACCGAACCAAAAATTAAATATTACTACGGGGTAAGTACCCGGCTTGATTCAGAACAGGATTTTGAAAAAACCAGCCGCATACTGGATAATAAACTGAAAGCACTTAACGATCTTTTTCAGAAATAAGATCCGGACCAGCTGATCTTTTGCGGATCAAATCCTAAGGCGACGATCCTTTCTTGCAGGGGTTTTATCTGTTTTTCTGAAAGTGACGGTTCCTTTGAAAAGATCCACAAATTGTCTGCCGTATGATCGCAGATCACGGTACAAGTGTAATCCTGATCCAGGTAAAGCACAAAATAATGTCTGTAAGAATTTAAAAACAGAGTGCCACGCAGTACTCCGGGGAAGTTTGCGTTTTGATGTGCTTTCCCTTTTCTTTCCTTCATGGGCCCGTAAGGGGTATATTTATGGGTCTTGACAAAAAAATGAATCATTCCGTTCTTGTCCAGGGAAGCGTCCAGGTGAACTGCTGCTATCATTTTTCTGGCAGGCCTTCCCATCTGGGCAACCTCATGCCATGTACCCATAAAACGTTCTATGTCCAGCTCTGTCACAGTATCCCTTTTAGTTATAACAGGTCTCTCTTCACCACAACCCGACAGAAATAAAGTCAGGATGCATGCCAGGAGAAGCAGCAGTTTGCAGCTGAAGGAATTCATTTTTCCAGATATTGATTACGAAATTCTGTTATGCTTTTACCCGATACACGCCTGAAAAATCTGCTGAACGAGGCCAAATCCTCATAACCGAGAATATGGGCAATTTCTTTGGCGTTCATATCGCTATAAAGTAACAAGCGTTTGGCTTCTGCCACAATGCGTTCGTGGATGATCTGCAAAGGTGCAGGCAGCTTGTACAGGGCAAAAAGATTGGTCAGGGTTTTGGGTGACCGGTTAAGGATCAGGGCATAATCCCTCACCATTTTCTTTTCTTTGTAAAAACGGTCTACCAGGATCAAAAATTGCCGGAACAGGTAAAAAGTAGATTCATCCTTGGGTTCCATAGCAAATTTGTCCCTGGCTATACGGGTACAGGTAATGATAAAACGTTTCAGGTGAAGCCGCAGCATTTCTTCTTTCAATAAATCTTCTTCACCGTATTCCCGGACTATGTCAGAAACAATCCTTTCCAGTGTTTCTGCTTGGTTGTCATTGAGTTGCATAAGCATAGGATCGGAATAGCCGGTGAACAGGAATCCGTTGCAGGAAACTTCGCTGTCCGATTTGAAAATGCAGTAAAAATTACTGTTGAAAAGGATAGATATGTATTTTCCCCTTATACGTTCGAATTGTATATGATGTAAATTAGACAGGGGAATAACCTGGTTCTTTTTCAGGTGTATTCCCGCATAATCTATTTTCAAGTTCAGGAATCCCTCCAGGACCCATATGAATTTATACAGGTCTTTGTTATTGAGCAGGGTTTCTTTGTCGTGAAAATCATCGGTCACTATTAAACTCCCCTGCAGGGGTGTGATACACGCATATTCCATATGCGCAAAGATACAAAACCTATTCTTTTTTCAGCAAGGTGCTTTTGACAATGGAAACCAGTTGGCTTTTAGGCAGGGCGCCCTGAGAGATGCTCGGTTTTCCTTCCAGAGGTATCCAGAGCAGGGTGGGTACACTGCGGACTCCAAATATGGCAGCCAGTTCCGGTGATTTATCCACATCTACCTTATAAACATAAAGTTTACCGTTGTATTCCTGGTTGATCTCCTCCAGGGAAGGAGCCAGCATTTTGCAAGGAGCGCACCATGTTGCATGGAAGTCAACTATACAGGGTTTGTCACCCTCGTATTTCCATTCGTTGGGATTGGTTTCGTAATTATAAATGCGTTTAATGAATTCGTCTTTTGTAAGTTCCATAATCTTGATTTTGTTTTCTTTTGTTTTTTCCGATGCTCCTTCATTGTCAGAAATGTTACTACTGTTTCATGAAACAAAAGTCCCGTTTTTTAAGAAAATGAACAATGGCTATTTTCCACAATAAGTTGGCAAATTTTCCCGATTTTCGGTTAATGGTGTTATTTACGTCCAGGTTTTGATAAAAATGTTGATCTAAAATAAATAGTTACAAAGACATCCGGGCTCCGGAGAAAAAAGCGTTAAATTGTTCTGGGAGCACCCTTTTTAGCACTTTGATGGCTTTGTCGCCGGTACAATGGCCGGCAAAGATATGGATTTCCGGGAACATCAAAACTATGTTTGAAGCCATTGTGATTAAATCCTCTTCCTCTTCATGGCCGTCTTTCAGATGTGTCCCTCCGATAAACTGGCTGACTGGTCTGAGCGAAAAAGCATAAGCTGCCTCCAATGTGTTGAGAATCCCCTTGTGGGTGCAGGAAGAGATAACCGTGTCAGCCTTGATTCCCGATACAAGAAGTGCCATTTCGTGATGGAATGGATCGGGTGTTTCGCGGCCCTGATAAATCCACGTCAGATAACTGTTTGCTCGTGGAATGGGATACCTGGCAGGGATATCAGCCAGCAGGGCTACATTCTCTGACAGACGCATATTGACAGAACGATGCCAGTGAATGCGTCTTTGGCAACTTTCAAGCAATGTGCGGTCTAATCCTATATTTATACTTTTTCCATCCCTGACAGAACAGCATGTGCTATTCCTGATCCATTCAGATATATGGATTTGCGCACGGGAGTTATTTTTAAGAAATACATCCAGCCCGCCCGTATGGTCATAGTGGTTGTGTGAGAGTATCAGGTGGTCCACCTTCGCAATATCAATACCCGAACGAGAGGCATTTTCTGCAAAACAGCCTGAGCCACCCGTATCGACCATCCATTTTTTCCCATCTTTTTCAAAGTACAGACACAGTCCATGTTCTGTCAGACGTTTCAGTCCTACCGTACCAGCCGGGGCGGAACGGTCGTCTATGATAATTTCCAGGTGGCCCATAGTGTAAATGTAAGGAAATTATGCTTAAATTCAAGCGATGAAACAGGATAGGCTCAAAGCAATCATAGATCATTACAGAAATCGGGCACAATCGGCACGGAAGGCTTCTTTGATGGATAAATCCCGGGAAATGGATGAATTTGCTGATTTTGTGGAAGACAACATAGAATCTTTTCTCGAGGACGCTTATACCGAAGAATCTGAATTGTGGGAAGAATACGAAAATTACTGAAGCATTTCGTACCGGCGCATCCCTTTTCTTATAATGATTCCGGAATCTTCTAACTGCCTGATGGCCCGGGAGAGGGCAGGTCTTGTTACACCAAACATGTCTGCCAGTTCCTGTTGAGTGTGGGGAATGGTACATGTACCGTTCCCTTTTCCCTGCATCTGTTCCAGGAAATATGCCTTCAGTTTGCTTTTAATGGTCCCAAAACGGAGCATTCTGTATCTTTCCGAAAGGAAATGGTTTCTGTCAGATATGCTACGCAGGGTGTTCTCCAGGATCCGGCCTTCTTCCCGCATCATTTGGATGAAGGCATTTTTGGGAATAGAGGCAATAACGGAAGGAGATATGGTGTAAATGTTGACCGGAAGCCTGTTGTTAGTAGCAAAAAGGAAAGCGGGAGCAACAGCCCTGGGAGATGCAATATCTTCTATAATCACCTTAATTCCTTCGGCATCGGTCATCTCGGTCCGCAGCACCCCTTGGTCCACAATGAGCAACGATTTATAAACGTCACCCTGCATGGCAACAAGTTCACCCGCGGAATAGTCTCTCAGGCGGCACTTTCCGTCCAGCATAGCATCTATCTCATTCCTTTCAATCCCTAAGAAAATGGGAGAACGATATAACCCTTCCATGATTGACAAATTTAGTTTTTTTTTGATTATGTAACAAATGATACAAAATCTCGTGATAAAACCGTATAATTTTGTAAATTATGTCAACCAGGAAGCAATATCATATAACTTTTTAAACAATTGTATTATGAGTATGTTTTGTTATCAATGTCAGGAAACAGCCATGAACAAGGGATGTACGGTTAAAGGAGTATGCGGTAAAGAACCGCAGACAGCAGCCCTGATGGACCTTTTGCTGTATGTTTCCAGAGGTATTGCCATTGTGCAAAGATCATTGCGGGAAAAGGGAAAAGCCTCTGATTCCACGGATCACTTTTTAATGGATGCTCTTTTTTGCACCATCACCAATGCGAATTTTGATGATAAAGCCATATCCAGTCGCATTGATAAGGCATTTGTTCTGAAAAAGGAACTGCTGGAAGAAGCCCGCAAGAACGGCATAACCATACCGGAGATGCCCGAGGTTACCCTGGAATCTGTACCGGCCGGTTATATTGCGACAGCGGCCGGGATAGGCGTACTAAGCGAGAGCAACGAAGATAAACGCTCTCTCAGGCAATTAACCATATATGGTCTCAAGGGCATGGCGGCTTACGCAGAACATGCAATGAACCTGGGATTCCAGGAAAGTGATATCTATTCTTTTATAGAAGAAGCTTTATACCAGGTTTCACGTGCCGATATTTCTGTGGATGAACTCATTACACTAGTCCTGAAAACAGGGGAAACCGGTGTTCAGGCGATGGCATTGCTCGATAAAGCCAACACTTCTACATATGGACATCCCGTAATAACCAAAGTGAATATAGGCGTTGGCAAAAAACCGGGAATCCTGATCAGCGGCCACGACCTCAAGGATATGGAAGAACTCCTGGAACAGACTTCCGGAACAGGTGTGGATGTATACACGCACGGCGAAATGCTGCCGGCTAATTATTACCCGGCTTTCAAAAAATATAGCCACTTTGTGGGTAATTATGGCAGTTCATGGTGGAAACAACGCGAAGAGTTCGAGGCTTTCAACGGGGTGATCCTATTCACCACCAACTGTATTGTTCCTCCTCTCAAAAATGCCACCTACCTGGATCTCATGTACACTACCGGATCGGCCGGATATCCGGGAGTCAAACACATTCCCTCACGTAAGAAAGGCGGAAAGAAAGATTTTTCAGAACTGATCAATAAGGCAAAACAATGCCAGCCGCCCCGTGAAATTGAGAAAGGTGAGATTATAGGCGGGTTTGCCCATCATCAGGTACTGGCTCTGGCAGATAAGGTGGTGGATGCTGTTAAAACAGGAGCCATTAAACGGTTTGTGGTAATGGCAGGATGTGACGGACGCATGAAATCGCGTCAGTACTACACAGATTATGCCCAAGCTTTACCCACGGACAATGTGATCCTCACTGCCGGCTGCGCTAAATACAGGTACAACAAATTGCCGTTGGGAGACATCAATGGAATTCCGCGCGTACTGGATGCCGGTCAGTGTAACGACAGTTATTCGCTGGTTGTCATAGCCCTTGCTCTAAAAGAGGCATTTGGACTTGACAATGTGAACGACTTGCCGATCTTTTACAATATTGCATGGTATGAACAGAAGGCCGTGATCGTGCTGCTGGCGCTGCTAAGCCTTGGTATAAAGAACATTCATCTGGGACCGACACTTCCGGCATTCCTCTCGCCCAATGTAACAAAAGTTTTGGTGGATCAATTTGGAATAGCTCCCCAGCCGGAACTTTAAGTCCTCTTTGGGGTTTTATTGCTGATGTCCGGAGATCCTCAGGATCCCGGACATCACTATATACAGGCAGATACAACTCAGAAGAGCCAGAGCAGGATGGTTCCCGGTTGCCAGGATCGCAATGACCATTCCAATGCACAAACCAAGAAAGATGTATCTTACTTTATTCTCTTTGAATCCGAATCCCCTGAACTTGAGTGAAAACATAGGAAGATTGCTTACAAGCAGAAGGGACAGTACGACAGATATACAGGGAATAAACCAGACGGATTTCATGAATGCAGCCCAGGAAGGGTTCTGCAGCGTGTAGAACGATGCGGCGGCTATAATCATCGCATTGGCCGGGGTGGGTAATCCCAGAAAACGATTCGTCTGTCGTTCGTCCATGTTGAATTTGGCAAGCCTGAGTGCAGAAAAAACAGCCACAATAAAAGGAATGAATGCCATCCAGGTCTGTGGTGCAACGGGCAGATAAATATGATATAGCATGAAAGCAGGCAGAAGTCCAAAGCTGACTTCATCTGAAAGAGAATCAAGTTCCTTGCCCAGTGGCGAATAAGCATTCAGCAGCCAGGCTGCAAATCCGTCCAGAAAATCAAAAACAGAGGCCGTGACCAACAACCAAAAAGCGATGTCGATCCGGCCTCTGCATATAAAAACTATCCCCAACGCTCCACACAACAAGTTCAGCGATGTGATTGTATTGGGGATATATTGCAAGATTCTTTTCAAAGCCCGAGCTTTTTACGAATATCTTTTGGTATGGCTTCTTTATGAATCATATAGCCAATGCATTTGGCACGGAAATAATTTTCCGACATATGTACAAAACCTTTGTATTTCCCGGTCTCTCCCCATGAATTCTTAGTGATGTAATACTTTACACCATTCTGGTCTTCGGATATGCCTGTAACGTGCATCAGGTGATCATCGGTCGTATTGAATGTTTCGAACCATTCCTGGCGGATATCCTGTGTGACGGACACTTCAACGGTTGAAGAATCTCCGGAGGGAATCACAGCCACGCCGCTTTCTTGTGAAAAATTTTTGCCGAGGTCCCCGTCCCAGGCCAAGGTATATCCTTTCTTCAGGGCATAATCGGCAATGGTCATGAATTCATCCAGAGGAACGTTGTAATAACGCTCATGTTCCCAGTTGTCCGGGATCTCGACAGGTATTTGCCTGTAGAAAGGATGGTGTGAGAAACTTGTTATTTCAACGTAATCATCCATGTTTAACCCCAGGTATTCTACAAAGGAGAGGGGCGTGTGTTCTTTTCCATTGTAAAGGAAAGTTTGCGGAACTTCACCTAGATATATGTCCAGCAGTGCATCCAGTAACTCTTCCGATTCCCGGCTTATTTTTTTCATCTTTACCGGAATTTCGGAAAGAGTATTGATATAGCCCTGCAGTTCCGAATGGTTATGAATCTGCGAATCGTATCTGGTTCCGGGATATGCAGCCCGGGGCATCAACCCGTAACGGGCTATTGCATTGATTGCGGTATGGCTCACGGATCCGGGGCCGAGGTTGCCTTTGCCCCTGCGGAGGTAATTATCAAAATAGCGTGTTTTATAGGTGTTGCGTACCACGAACATCTCGGAAAGGCTCGCTTCCTCTTTGCCCATACGTATCAATTCGCTTTCCAGGAAAGAAATAGTGGCAAAACACCAGCAGGTACCGGTACGGCCCTGGCTCTTCAGGGATGTGGATGGATTTTCAATAATAATCCGGAAATCATATTGCTGAGCGCTTGAAGTGCCAGTCAGAATCAGCGCAGTAAGTAAAAAAATTAAGGTCTTTTTCATAGGATAAAACGTTATTTAATGTATAATTTTTTGCGTATGTTCTTTGGGATGGAGTTTTTGTGTACCTGGATGTCCATGGTTTTGTACTGAACGAACTTTTCTGTTACATACCATAGGCCTTTGTAGTTTCCGGCATCGTCTCCCCAGGAGTTCTTCACCATATAATATTTTGTGCCGTTCTGATCTTTGGCTATCCCGTAGATCTGCATGCCGTGGTCATCGGTCGTTTGTTTGTTGTCGTAAGATTCCTGGCGCATTTGCTGTGTGACTTCTCTGATCTCCGCTACGGGAGCTTTCAGGTTGCGGAACATATTACTCCTTTCGGTAGGGGAGAGTTCAAGCCATTTTGCCTGATCCGAGCCTATCATTTCCTGGGGATCCGTTGTAGGGTACATAGCAATTCCGTTCCGTCCGAATCCCTGTTCAGATACATCTGAAGCCCACAGTACAGTGTAACCTTCCATGATGGCATTATCTATGATAGCCATCAACTCTTCGATGGGTACATTGTATGATGTACCCCAAAGCCAGTTGTCAGCGATCTCGAGTGCAAATTGTGTATAGAAAGGATGATGTGTGTATGAGGTAATGGTTACGTAATCATCAGGATTAAATCCCAGGGATGTCGCAAAGGACTGGGGCGTATAGGTAATTCCTTTGTATTGAAATGTTTCGGGAATTTCTCCAAGATAAGCGTCCAGTGCTCCCTGGAAAGCGTTTTTCCAAGCAGTTGAAAGCTTGCGGTTGGGATTCTTTTTGACTGCATCCACAATGCCTTTGAGCACGGCCGTCAGTTCGCCGTGACGATGCTGGTCTTCACCGTAGTTCAATCCGGGCATAACTTCTTCCGGTACGATTCCGTATTTACGGGTCACGTACAGGTAATCGTCAAATCCGCCTCCCTGTGCAAAATTCAGAAACCCATCCAGACGTACGTACCGGTCTGCTTTTTCGGTATAAGTTCTGGATACGACATACATTTCGGAAAGATCGAATTCGCCTTTTCCCATTCTCAGCAGTTCAGATTCCATGAATCCAAGAGAAGAAAAGCACCAGCAGGTGCCTGTGTTGCTCTGGTTCTTGACAGATGTGATGGGATTCTCTTTGATTACGGAAAACCGGAAACCTTCTTCGTTTTTTGTTTCCTGTTCCTGCGCAGTTGCCTGGATAGTAATTGCCGTCAGGGCGACAATACAGATCAAGATTCGTTTCATAATACGTGTAAGTTTAGGATATATTAATGTATTTGTGGGTTTGTAGTGATATTCTCCATGCAGGGTTTGATTTGACATAAGAAATGATATGGGGCAGGACAGATTCCCTGCGGCTCCATTCAGGTTGCAGGAAAAGGTGGCATTCCGAGCGGACCATCTTGCGGTTGAATTCGGCCCATTCCATATCCAGCGGTCCTGTTATGATTACTTTCAGTTCATCTGCCAGAGGGTAGATCTCCGGAAGAGGAGGGTGGCTTTGCTTGGGTGAGAGGCATATCCAGTCCATCTGTCCGCTCAGTGGACGGGATCCCGATGTTTCCAGAAAAATGGCGATTCCGGCTTTTTTCAGGCCGTCACATAAGAAATCCAGCGGGTAAGTGAGCGGTTCTCCTCCGGTGATGACCACAGTGCGTGCGGCACATTTTACCACCCTGGCTATGATCTTTTCAACGGGAACAGGTGGGAACATCCTGGGATTCCAGGCAACTTTGGTATCACACCAGGAACATCCTACATCACAACCTCCAAGCCTTATGAAGTAAGCTGCCTTACCCGTATGAAAACCTTCTCCCTGTATAGAGTTAAAATCTTCGGCCAGGGGCAGCAGGTGTCCTTCTTCCAGAAATGAATTCATTCTACAAATGTAAGGAATAATTGTGACAAAATGTCAGAAAGATGAGTTTGGAACAAGGTTTGAGCCATGATAGGTGCTATGAACGAACAGAAATATACCATTCAGGCGCAGGAACTACTGCAGGCAGCGGTTCAGATTGCGCAATCCGGTTCTAATCAGGTAATCGAACCCGGACACATATTGAAAGCCATTCTGGCCGACAAAGACGGGATTGGTGTTTATCTCCTGCAAAAATCGGGCGTCAATACAGATAAGCTGGACAATGAAATTGCCTTATTGTTGGAAAAATATCCCAAACAGCAAGGTACCGTGGATAATTATTTATCCCGTGAATCGCAGAATGCCTTTCAGAAAGCAAGTGATACGGCCAGCCATATGGGGGATCAGTTCATAACCGTGGAGCACATTCTGGCAGGCCTTACTGCAGGAAAGGATGAAACGGCAAGATTACTCCGTTCTGCAGGCCTGAATCAGGAATTGTTGATGAAAGCTATACAGGTTGTCCGAAAGGGAAGAAAGGTGGATTCCCCCACAGACGAACAAACTTTTGATGCCCTGAACAAGTATGCCGTTAACCTGAACGATCTTTCAGCCAAAGGCAAGGTGGACCCCGTAATAGGCCGCGATGACGAGATACGCAGGGTACTTCAGATACTAAGTCGCCGAACCAAGAATAATCCGATCCTGGTAGGAGAACCCGGTGTGGGCAAAACGGCTATTGCCGAGGGGATTGCTCAGCGGATAGTAACCGGGGACGTTCCCGACACTTTGAAAAGTAAACGGCTGTATTCTTTGGATATGGGGGCTCTTATTGCCGGTGCAAAATACAAAGGTGAATTTGAGGAACGGCTTAAAAGCGTAATTAAGGAAGTTGTTTCCAGTGAAGGCGAGATTATCCTTTTCATAGACGAAATCCATACCCTGGTGGGTGCCGGTAAGGGTGAAGGGGCCATGGATGCTGCAAACATCCTGAAGCCTGCCCTGGCCCGTGGGGAGTTGAGAACCATAGGTTCGACCACTCTTGGGGAATACCAGAAATATTTTGAACAGGACAAGGCTCTTGAAAGGCGTTTCCAAATGGTTGTGGTAAACGAACCTACTCCGGCAGAAGCCATTTCCATACTCAGGGGGCTGAAAGATCGTTATGAGCAGCACCACAAGGTCCAGATCAAGGACGATGCCCTGATCGCAGCCGTGGAGTTATCTCATCGTTACATCACTTCGCGTTTCCTTCCCGATAAGGCCATTGACCTGGTAGACGAAGCGGCAGCCAGGCTGAGACTGGAGATGAATTCTGTACCCGAGTGCATAGACGAACTGGATCGGAAAATCCGCCAGCTGGAGATAGAACGCGAAGCCATAAAACGTGAGAACGACAAGGAAAAGATTGATGCACTTAGTAAGGAAATAGCAGAATTATCGGCGCAGTGTGATGTGCAACGGGCCAGGTGGCAGGAAGAAAAAACGGTCATTGAAGACATCCAGCTAAGAAAAAAAGAAATGGAAGAGTTGCGCTTTGCAGCGGCTGAAGCAGAACGGCGCGGCGATTACGGCCGTGTGGCAGAAATCCGGTACGGAAAGATCACAGAACTGGAGAAAGCCATCGCATTGCTCAACAAGCGAAAGGAATCGTTTACCCATACCCTGATCAATGAATCGGTTGGTGAAGAAGATATTGCCGAGGTGGTTTCCAGGTGGACAGGCGTCCCTGTCAAGCGCATGCTGACGACTGAGCGGGAAAAATTGCTCCATCTGGAAGATGAGCTGCACAAGCGGGTCATTGGTCAGGACGAGGCTATTTCGGCCGTTGCCGATGCGGTTCGCCGCAGCAGGGCAGGTCTTCAGGATCCCCGCAAACCCATCGGCTCATTCCTTTTCCTGGGAACCACCGGGGTAGGGAAGACCGAGCTGGCCAAAGCCCTGGCCGAATTTCTCTTTGACGATGAGAACCTGATGACCCGCATTGATATGAGCGAATACCAGGAACGTCATTCTGTAAGCCGTCTGGTAGGCGCGCCTCCGGGATACGTGGGATACGATGAAGGCGGGCAACTGACCGAGGCGGTCAGGAGAAAGCCCTATTCGGTCATCCTGCTGGACGAGATCGAAAAGGCCCACCCCGATGTGTTCAATATCCTGCTACAGGTCCTGGATGACGGCCGTCTGACAGATAATAAGGGCCGTGTAGCCAATTTCAAAAACACCATCCTGATTATGACGTCCAATACGGGATCCCATCTGATACAGGAGAACATGCAGGATGATATCAATGACCCGGCAGCTTTCGAAAGGACCAAGAACCAGGTTATGGAACTGCTCCGGAGGACCATTCGTCCGGAATTTCTGAACCGGATAGATGAGATCATTATGTTCCATGCGCTGACACCCTCAAATGTAAGAGATATCCTCAAGCTTCAGCTGGAGGGGATTGGCACAATGCTCAAAGCCAGGGGAATCAGTATAGAATTGACCGATAATGCTTTGGATTATCTTCAGATAAAAGGCTACGAACCATCTTACGGTGCCAGACCTCTTAAGCGTTTATTGCAACGGGAACTGGTCAACGAACTGGCCCGCAAAATACTGGATGGCACCCTGGATACGAACCAAACAATACAAGTGGACAGTGATGGTAGCGCATTGATCATGAAGATTTAATACGGATCAAACCGTTCCGGGTGTTTGCCTACTACGCCTTTTTCGATGTACCATTCCTTGATGCGGCGCATATCGGCTTCCACATCGTCTGTGATCAGGACCTGACCGGCTACACCAATCTCTTTTTTCCCCCAGTCAAAGTAACCGTAGTAAACAGGAATGTCAAGAGCCCGGGAAAGCGTGTGAAAACCTGCTTTCCAGTTTTTTGTCGCTTCACGGGTACCCTCGGGAGCTATGGCAAGATGTATATGGTCTTCCTTACGGACTGCCTCTATCATGTGCCTGGCAAAAGAGGCGCCTTTACCACGGTCTACGGGTATGGCTCCTGCCCAACGCAGCAACCCTTTTAGGGGCCATTTGAACATATCGCTCTTTACCAGCACTTTGGCCTTGCCTCCAATCCCGTTATAAAAAAGAAAAGAGATCACAAAATCCCACATGGAAGTATGCGGAACTCCCAGAATAATGCACTTGGGAACTGGAATCGGTTTCCCTATGAGTTTCCATCCCATAATGCGGGTGGCAATGAAAGCGCAAATTTTTTGTTTGATCATTGTGGCAAAGGTATAAAAAATGAGTAATTTTGAAGGCCTAACAATTTTTGAAAAATCTTACCACGATGGACGAACAAAAAAAGATCAGCAGAAGAAAAGCCCTTAAGTACATAGGAGCTGGTGTTGTTGGTGTTGCCGGGGTCTATGCTGCCGTACGTTTCACACCTCTGAATGATAAACTGAGGGAATCCCTGCAAAGAGGCGATATCAGGCCTATAACCGCAAGAAAGGATAAGATATACGGGGACCGCATATCCCTGCTGGCATTCGGCTGTATGCGCTTTCCCACCATGCGCAACCATGACGGGACCACGGTAATTGATAGGGAAAAGACCAGGGCATTGCTTGAGTATGCTTATGCTAACGGGATCAATTATTTTGATACGGCATACAATTATCACCACGGTGAATCCGAGATCATCACCGGCGAGATACTGAAGAATTTTCCACGCGATACGTTCTGCCTTGCCACTAAGATGCCTACATGGCTGGTGACCAGCCTGGAAAGAGGTAAAGAACTGTTCCGGGAACAATTGAATAAATGCCAGGTGGAGTATTTTGATTTTTATCTTCTCCACGCGCTTTCATCCATAGACGACTACAACAGGGCATATCGCGATACAGGTGTCCTGGAATACCTGAAAGAAGAAAAGGCAAACGGGCGCATCAGAAGGTTGGGCTTTTCATTTCATGGGAACGAGGAAACAATGGATTATTTACTGGAACAGTATCCCTGGGACTTTGTAATGATCCAGATGAATTACCTGGACTGGGAAGTACAGAATGCCAAATATATGTATGAACAAATTGAAAAGAAGGGTATACAGTGCCTTGTGATGGAGCCCTTGCGCGGCGGGGCATTAGCAACACTTAATACCGAGGCGGCCAGAATCCTCAAAGAAGCTGACCCGTCCGGCACCCCAGCCCGATGGGCATTCCGGTATGTGGCATCATTTCCCAACGTATTGACCGTTTTGAGCGGAATGAACCGTCTGGACCACCTTGAGGAAAACATCAATACTTTCAGAAAATTCAAACCTTTAAAAAAGGCCGAATATGATGTCATAGCCAGGGCACTGGAGGCATACCGTAAGATATCCCAGATCCCGTGTACCGCCTGTGCCTATTGTATGCCCTGCCCTTACGGGGTGGATATTCCACTGGTCTTTAGTACGTACAACCGGATGGTAGCCCAGGATATGGTCCCCGATATAAACGGACCCAGGAACGAGGAATTTTTTGCGAAAGGACAGGCATTCCTTTCACATTACACAAAATCTGTTCCTTTTGAGAACCAGTCACAACATTGTACTGCATGCGGGGTGTGTAAACAGCATTGTCCACAGGAAATTGACATACCCGCTGAAATGAAAAAAATTAACGAGATCCTGAGGGCCCTGAACGGCAGATCCTGAAATATGATCAGTCTTTAAGGAGTATCCGGGAGAGGGCCTGTTCCATTTTCTCCCGGATTTTTTCGTTGGCCGGGTCACCGATACTGCCTGTATGTATATGGCGGATGTTTTTTTCTGCCTTATAGGAACCGTCCTTGAGTGACATGGCCACCTGCCTGTAAGCATCCCTGAAAGGTATGCCATTCAGGACCAGGCGGTTTGCGGTTTCTACGCTAAAAAGCTGATCATAACGGGTGTTTTCCAGGATTTTATTTTTGACCTTCATATTATCCACCATCAGAACGGACATATTTATGCAATCAAACAAAGAATCAATGGCCGGAAAGAGCAGGTCCTTGAGCAGCTGGTAATCCCTATGGTACCCGTGTGTCAGGTTGGTGCAAACCAGGGCTATCTGGTTGGGCAGCCCCTGAATGCTGTTACAACGAGCCCTGATCAGTTCCCAGACATCAGGGTTTTTTTTGTGGGGCATGATGCTGCTTCCGGTGGTCAGGGATTCCGGAAAATCCATGAATCCATAGTCAGGTCCCGAGAAGAGACAACAGTCTGCGGCAAGCTTGTTAAGTGTGCCGGCCAGCGAGGCCATGGCAAAAGACAGCGAGCGTTCGGTCCTTCCGCGGCTCATCTGGGCCGCAATGCTGTTGAATTTCAAAGTGCCAAACCCCAACAATCGTGTTGTTTCCTCCCGGTCAAGCGGGAATGAATTCCCGTATCCGGCTGCTGATCCCAGCGGGTTCTGGTCACATTGCTGCCAGGCAGCAGTAAGCTGGTAGATATCATCAACCAGGGTCTCGGCATAAGCCCCGAACCAAAGACCAAAAGAAGAAGGCATGGCAGGCCTTTCATGCGTGTACCCCGGCATCAGGATATCTTTGTACAATTCACTTTTCTCCTGCAAACAACGGAATAAATTGCCGGTCTGACGGGCAATCTCCTTGCAGACATCCTTTAGGTACAGATGAATATCGGTCAGTACCTGGTCGTTGCGGGACCGGCCGGCATGGATTTTTTTACCCAGGTCACCCAGTTCCCTGGACAACTCCAGTTCTATCAGGGAATGGATATCCTCGGCACCCTGTCCGATGACCAGACCTCCCTGCCGGACTTTTTCCAGTATGACGTCCAGACCCTCCAGCAGCTTTTCCTTTTCCTGTGGTGTCAGAATGCCTATCTTACCCAGCATGCTGACGTGTGCCATCGAGCCTTTTATATCGTACGGGGCAAGACGCAGGTCCCATAGAGGATCGCTCCCAACGGTGAACCGGGTAACTTCAGGGGGCATTCCAACATCTTTGTTCCAGAGTGTTTCCATAATGTTTACAATTTTAGCAACGAGAGTACCTTTTTATAGATTTCAGCTCCCTGTTGCAGTTCTGATACGTAAATGAATTCATTGGGGACGTGGGACCTGAGCGAATCACCAGGGCCAAGCTTTATTGCAGGGCAGGGCAGGCGCATCCAGTCCGATGTGGTGGGTGATATATACGTCCTCAGGCCTGTTTTGTTCACTGCATCCAGCAGCGGATGGCCCAGGGGCGTCATTGAAGCTTTGTTAGCCAGGTTCCGGGGAACGAGTTGTCCCGAAACGGCTTTGCCGAGCATCTCCACGATTTGTTTGTTGGAATAGGCATCCGTTGTCCTGATATCCACAACATAGTGACATGCTGCGGGAATGACATTATGCTGTTCTCCGGCCTTTATTTGCGTCACCTGGAGGTGTACCGGGCCCATGACTCTGGACACTTTTTTAAAACGGAAATCCCTCAGAATGGCGATATCGTCCAGGGCCGCATACAGGGCGTTGACCCCATCATTGCGGGCAGCGTGACCGGAATGTCCGGTGGTATAACCGTCCAGCACCAGCAGGCCCTTTTCTCCCACGGCAGCCTGCAGTCCTGTAGGCTCACCCACAATGGCACAACTGATCCCGGGAAAGTTGGGCAGTACAGAGGCTATCCCCTCAGGGGCCGATGTTTCCTCTCCCGCGGCAAGAATCAGCAGGAGATTGAAGGGAAGGTCTTCCAGATCACAGAAAGCATGGATCATCGAGACCACTGCCCCTCCGGCATCGTTACTGCCAAGTCCGTACAGACGGGTCCTGCCTTCCGCATCTTTTTCGATCACAGGGACAAAAGGATCCCTGGTATAACCCGCAGCCGGGGCTACCGTGTCATGATGTGAACAAAGCAGTACGGTGGGAAATCCGGCCACGTAAGATTCTTTCCGGGCGATCACGTTGTTTCCTATACGTTCAGCCCGGACTTTGGATGTTGCGTTCAGATAGTCTGTAAGCAGCGTGGCTGTTTTGTCCTCGCTGCCCGACACGGAAGGTGTTCCGGTCAATCTGCAGAGCAGGTCAGTCATATTTGCTTTCATAGCTGAATGTATGTATTGCCAATATAAACTTCTTCAATGCCCCGCTCCAGCGCCCGAAGGGCATTTTCTATCTTGGGAATCATGCCGCCCGAGACGATATCTTGGCAACGGAGCTTTTCGTATTGTGTGCGGCTCAGCAAAGGCAGGGGTCTGTCCGATCCAGGGCAGCAGACACCCTCCTTATCGAAAATAAACCGCAGTCGGACTGTATAGATACTTCTGAAGGCCAGTGCCAATGCCGATGCGACCGTATCTGCGTTCGTATTGAGCAATTGGCCGGAATTGTCACATGTGACGGATGAAAATACGGGTACCAGTCCGTCGTTCAGCAATTTTTGGATGAAAACCGCATCTACGCTACTATCGGTAATGTCACCCACATAACCGAAATCGACAGGTTCCGGGTCTCTTTTACGGGTGATAATACAACGACCGTCGGCACCGCTCAGACCCAGGGCCCGGCATTCCCTGGTCATAAGGGATGATACCAGGTTCTTGTTGACCCATCCGGCATATACCATTACGGCAACGCGCAGCGTCATGCTGTCTGTGATCCTGCGTCCCTGCTCCATACGAACCTTCAGACCCAGCTGTTCGCTCAGTTCGCTGGCCAGCTTACCGCCACCGTGTACCAAAATCTTTTTTTCCTGGCAACGACAGAACGTATCCAGAAATGTTTCCAGTTTTTGGGGATTGTCTATGACATTCCCGCCTATTTTAAAAATATTCAGGTGCATTATAAATCAAATTGCGTGAGGTTTTTTAATATCCTTCTGATGACTACCTGGGCTGCTATCTCGCGGTTGGCTGCCTGGGGAATGACCAGGCTGCGCGGTCCGTCCAGCACATCATCCGTAACAACCATGTTCCGCCTTACCGGCAGGCAATGCATAAAATATCCATTGTCAGTAAGTTCCATTTTCCTGTTGTCTACCATCCAGGAACTGTCTGTATTCAGGACCTTTCCATAGACAGTGTCCCGGAAGGCCGCCCAGTTCTTTGCATAGATGAAATCTGCCCCACGGAACGCTTCCTGCTGGTCATACACGATCTCTGCTCCCTGCGTAAAATGCTCGTCCAGTTCATAACCCCGCGGGTGGGTTATGATCACGTGGTAACCGGCTGCGACCATCCATTCGGCAAAAGAGTTGGGGACTGCCTGCGGGAGCGCCTTTGGATGTGGGGCCCAGGTCAGTACTACCTTTGGTTTTTCTTTGGTCTTGTACTCTTCTATGGTAATATGGTCAGCAAAGCTTTGCAGCGGATGGCGCGTGGCTGCCTCCATACTGATGACCGGTCTTCCGGAATATTTTATGAACTGATCAAGGATCATTTCGCTGTAATCGTCTTCCTTATGCTCAAAACGGGCAAAGGAACGAACGCCTATGATGTCTGCATAACATCCCATGACGGGGATCGCTTCCAACAGGTGTTCAGGTTTATCCCCATCCATGATGGTGCCTTTTCTTGTTTCCAGGTTCCATGCGCCTTGCTGCACATTCAGAACTATTACATTCATGCCTAGGTTTTCGGCTGCTTTTTGTGTGCTTAGCCTGGTACGCAGGCTTGAATTGAAAAAGATCAACAACGCAGTACGGTGCTTCCCCAGAGAGGAGTCTGCGAATTTGTTCCTTTTGACCTCAAAGGCTTCTGATATGGCCTGGTCCAGGGGACCGATGTCTTTTACCGATGTGAAGTGTACCATTGTTCCAAAAATGTTATTAGTTTGTTTGCCTGTTCTTTCGTAATGCACAAAGGAGGAAGCAGACGCAGGATATAAGGTCCCGAAGCTCCTGTGAAAATGTGCCCTTTCCACAGCAGGTCCTCCCTCAGGGAGGGACCTTTGCGAAGATCCCTTTCTGTCTCTATCCCGATCATCAGTCCCCGTCCCCTGACCTGGCTGATACCAAAGGGGATCTGTTGCAGCTTTTCAATGATATAGGAACCGACCTCCCGGGCATTGTTCATAAGGTTTTCTGTTTCCATTACCTTAATCACGGTCAGGGCTGCCCTGCAGGCCAGGTAATTTCCTCCGAACGTGGTTCCCAGTTGTCCGGCAATAGGAGTGAAATCCGGTGAAATAAGCAGCCCACCTACGGGAAATCCGTTGCCCATGCCTTTGGCCATGGTAATGATATCTGCTTTTATTCCTGCACTCTGATGGGCAAAAAAAGTCCCGGTACGTCCATAGCCTGACTGGATCTCGTCAAGTATCAGGAACGTGTTGTGACGTGTACAGTGGTCCCTCAGGGCCTTCATAAAACCGACAGATGCTTCCCTGATCCCACCCACACCCTGGATACCTTCAATGATCACGGCAGCATAATCATGTTGCCCAAAAGCTGCATGCAGCGCATCAAAGTCATCCAGGTCAATAAAATCGATCAGGTGTCCGGCATTAAAAGGAGCACGGATGGAGGGATCGTCTGTCAGGGCGACCGTACCTGATGTCCTTCCATGGAATGATCTCCTGAAGGCCAGAACACGGGCCCGTCCTGTCTGGAAAGAAGCCAGCTTGAGGGCGTTCTCGTTTGCCTCTGCTCCCGAATTGCAAAGGAACAGTCGGTGGTGCGGATATCCCGAGATGCGCGCCAGCGCCTCGGCAAGCTCTTCCTGGAGGGGATTGACAATGGCGTTGGAATAAAAGCCGATGTGTTGCAGTTGATTCGATAGTGCTTGTACATATTCCGGATGCGAATGGCCGATGGAGATTACGGCATGGCCCCCGTAAAAATCCAGGTAATCGATTCCGGCATCGTCAGTGATGACGCACCCCGTTGCTTTGACGGCATTGATGTTCCATAATTTATATACGGGATAGAGTGACATGGCATTCTGTTTAAAATACGGACGGTTTGAGCTGTAGTCCTGCCGTCTGGGGCAGTCCTGTCAATAGGTTCATGTTCTGGACTGCCGTTCCCGACGCTCCTTTTAGTAGGTTATCCAGTACCGAAGTAATATGCAGCATATGGCCGTGTTTTTCAATATGCAGTTTACACCTATTGGTGTTTACCACTTCCTTCATACTGATCTCCTGTTCAGATACATGCACAAAGGGGTGTGCCCGGTAATATTCCCGGTACAAGTTTGTTGCCTGTTCCTGATCCAGCAAACATGGAGTATAGACGCTGGCCAGGATCCCTCTGGGAAAATCCCCACGGACGGGAATGAAATACAGGGTAGGTACTTCACTACCCATGGATTCCGAAAGCGTTTCGCGGATCTCCCTGACATGTTGGTGTGTGAAAGCCTTGTATACAGCCAGATTGTTGTCCCTGTAAGGGAAATGTGACGTAGCGGATAACCGGGCTCCTGCGCCCGTGGCACCGGTTATGGCGTGTACGTGGATGTCCTTTTCCAGTAACTTTTCCGCAGCCAGGGGTATCAGGGCAAGTGTTATGGCTGTCGCAAAACACCCCGGATTGGCTACGTTGCCCGCTGATTTAAGACGGCCGGTATATGCGGCAGGCTCCTTGCAGATCTCAGGCAATCCGTAGATAAACCGCCGATCTCCTGTAACCTGGTTCCCCCTGTGCCTGAAATCCTGGCTCAGGTCAATGACATGGTAAACATTATCCGGATTGTTTTCCTTCAGGTACGTACGGGAACGCTCATGTCCCAGACACAGGAATAACACATCAATGACAGTGTCGGGTAGTTTCCTGACAAAAAACAGGTCCGTCTCTCCCTCCAGGTCACGATGGATCGAGCTGACCGTCATCCCGTCCCGCGATTCGCTCAGAACGGCCGATAATTTTATGAAAGGGTGGTGCAGGAGCAGACGGATAAGCTCTCCACCCGTATAACCGGCGCCTCCGGCTATGACAACATTAATCTTTTTATTCATGATTCAGACTTTGATAGATTTTTACAGGGAGAGATAAAATTCGCGTAAATCCTTCCACATCGGTCCCTGTGAAAGCCGAGGTGCTTTCCCCGTATTCCCCGAATCCCGCATTCATCATATCGAACGGACTGGTGCATCCCATCAGGGAGAATGTACGGGGCAGAAGACGTACCGAAATTTTCCCGGAAACACGTTTCTGCGTGTTTTCCATGAAGATTTCGATATCGCGCATTACAGGGTCCAGGTATTGGGCTTCGTGCAACATCATCCCGTACCAGACTGAAAGCTGGTCTTTCCAGTACAGCTGCCATTTTCCCAGAACGTGTTTTTCCAGCAGGTGATGCGCCTTGATCAGGATCAAAGGTGCTGCAGCCTCAAAGCCCACGCGTCCCTTAAGACCTACTATGGTGTCCCCCACGTGGATGTCCCTTCCTATTCCGTATGGCGCGGCCATCTTGTGCAATTCATCGATTATCTCGAGCGGTTCCATGGCTGTTCCATTCAGCGATACGGGTTCCCCTTTGGAAAATCCAATGACCAGGATCTCGGTCCCTGTCCTGGTGCATTTGACCGGAAAGGCTTCTTCCGGTAGCTCCCCTAGGGAACTGAGCGTCTGTGCACCGCCAATGCTGGTGCCCCATATGCCCTGGTTGATGGAATACTTTGATTTTTCCCAACGGAAGTCAAAACCCAGCTTGTTGAGGTATTCAATTTCTTCATTCCGGCTGATCTTCAGTTCCCGGACCGGCGTCATCAGGTTCATTTCCGGAGCCATAACATGTATGAAATAATCAAAACGCACCTGGTCGTTGCCGGCTCCGGTGCTGCCATGGGCTATGGCATCTGCTCCAATTTCGCGGGCATAACGTGCCACTGTCATAGCCTGGAATGCACGCTCCGAACTGACTGAAAGTGGATAGGTGTTGTTTTTTAAAATATTACCAAAAATCATGTATCTAATGCAGCGTGCATAATATTCCTGTCTGATATCTATGGTCTTGTGTGATACCGCTCCAAGGTCCCATGCTTTTTGTGACAACTCCCTGATCTCTTCCGGACTGAACCCTCCCGTATTTACAAGAAGGGTGTGGACTTCCATATTCTTTTCCCTGCTTAAGTAAGGAATGCAAAAAGAGGTATCAAGTCCGCCGCTATAGGCCAATACTACTTTACTTTTCATGGTTTGTTTATTTTTTTTGATTTATACTGTTGGTTGTTTTCCGTTTGAGATGCTCTGCCGGATCATAAAGCATACCGGTGCAAAGGCACATGCGTTTATCATTGCGCATGAGGATGTCGTTATTCCGGCATCCCCTGCATCCTTTCCAGAACGCCTCATCGTGGGTCAGTTCAGAAAAAGGGACCGGCCGGTATCCGAGTTTTGAGTTGATCTTCATTACTGCAGCTCCCGTGGTGATACCAAAAATCTTTGCTTGGGGATACATCTTACGCGATAGATTGAAGATCCGTTTTTTTATTCTAGAAGCAATGCCCAGATGTCTGTAAGCATGATCCACTATAAGACCTGAATTGGCCACGAATGATTTGTGACTCCATGTTTCAATATAGGAGAATCCAACCAATTGCTTGCCATCAAGGGCTATTACGGCTTTTCCGCTGTTCATTTTCTCTCTGATATATTCCGGAGATCGGCGGGCTATGCCGGTTCCGCGTTCCAGGGCAGAAATGTACATCAGTTCACAAATACGTTCTGCATAGCCCACATGAGAGGCATTTGCAACAAGAATGCGGACATTCATTGTCTTTGATCAAAATAAATTATGGGATTGTTATTGGAAAATCGGATATAGGGCATTCAGGATACAGGAGCGATCACTGCAACCTAAGCCCAAACTCGGACACGGAGAATATGAGGTGTCTTTTTCATTCCGGGACAAAAATAATACAAAATGTGGTAAATATCCAAAAAAAGATTATGAATTGTCAGGACAGGAACTTTTCATCATAAATAATTATATTTGTACAGATCTAAGCATTATGAAAAAATCCTTTTTTCTGTTTGTGATCCTTTTCTTTTTTTACGGAACTTCGTTTCTCAGGGGACAGGATCCCGACCCCCACACTGCTGTCAGGATCAGGTTAAGAGAACACGTGTCATTATTGGCTTCGGATTCGCTGGCCGGCAGACTCATTGGGACAGAAGGAAATCTGATCGCCGGAGAATATGTTGCATCCTGCTTTGCAGACATAGGACTGGAAGAATTCAACGGGACCAGTTACTTTCATTATTTTGATGTGATCATACCTTCTGTAGTTCCGGATATACCTCTTACTACAATTGAAGGTTGTAATATTGCAGGTGTTATACCTGGCACGCATTCCGTTCTGAAAGACGAATATGTGATTATTGGGGCACATTACGATCATCTTGGAACGGCAGCCGGAAGGCCCAAAGTATCCGATTCCATATACAACGGGGCAGATGACAATGCCTCGGGAGTGGCTGCTTTGCTGGAAGTGGCAAGGCTGATAAAAGAACGGGGCGGTTTGCCCCGCACCGTTGTTTTTGTGGCCTTTGACGGAGAAGAACAGGGATTGCTGGGATCAGAGCATTTTTTAAAAGATTCATTATATCCCCGGGACAGGATAAAGGCTATGATCAGTCTGGATATGGTGGGTTATTACAGAAGTTCGGGTGTACTGAAAATACTGGGTACCGCTACATTGAAAGATGCCCGCAAATGGTTCCCGGATACCAGAACACTTCATGTCAGGTTCATCGCCTATGAGACTTCACCCTTATCGGCTACAGATACCAGGCCTTTTGCACGGACACAGATCCCCACACTTCATATGACAACGGGAAGGCGTTCCCCTTATCATAAAACGAGCGACCAGGCAGATGGGATTGATTACGACGGACTGGCAGCTGTAACCCTGTATGCAGAGAAGCTGGTGTCTGTCCTGGGAAGCTATCCATCCCTGTCCGAATCGGGAAAATATTCTGTGATTCATTATGTGCCTGATTATGCATTTCACTGGGGTCCTTCATTAACTGTGGGCACCAATCATTTTGTACACACCAGAGGTGCTTTGGAGGGTAAGGCTGCTTTTTATGCCGCCTTGGGAGTTAATGCCCGGTTTCTATGGAATGGTTTCCTGGAATTCAGCCCTGGAATTTTTTTGGAACACATAGGAGCCCGTCATGCAGAAATAGCCGGTGTCCCATTTATGAACAGAATTCACATGATGGCTATGGGCGTCCCTTTTTCTTTCCGTATATACTTTCCGGAGTTCAATAAAATTCCCGTAGGTGTTTTTGCCTCCGCAACTACTTATTACAGATATTACCTTGCTGGACAGACAAATGATCCGGATCGCCTTTTTTCTGACATTTTCAGGCGTCACGAATGGGGTCTGGGTGTCAGCCTTGGATTGCGTGCCTCTGTATTTCAGCTTGAATACGGAGTCAAATGGGGAATGACAGGCCTGTTTAAACCGGGAGTGGTTCAGGGATACAATGTTAAAAACAGCACGCAGACGATCACATTTTCTTACTTTTTTTGAATAAATTACCCGGTAGTACAGATATGCTCACAGTATTGCCAGTTATATCAAAGAGCCGACAAATTTCTATACGCGCCATAACCTGAGTTCTCGTACTAATCCTGAAAAAGGCATCGGAGCCGCCTGCAATTGGTTATACAATAAAGTATCAGCGAAAAATCGTAAGCCATTCCGTTCTTGTCGGGAAGGAAAATAACAGTATGGTTTGTGGCGGATACAACAAATATTATACCTTTGCCGGCATTGTTATTGCATTTATATTGTGATTTTATATAAACAACCATGCTTTATCCAACTTTAAGAGATGTATATACAAACAGTATAAATACTTATGCCGCCCGGACGGCTTTTTCACTATACGAAGGCGAAAGCGTTACCTATGCAGAGTTTTCTCAAAGAGTGGAAACTGTACAGACAATTTTGCTTAGAGCGGGACTTGAAAAAGGTGACAAGGTCGCCTTGTTGTGCAGCAGTATGCCCAATTGGAACGTATGTTATTTTGCCACTGTTACATTGGGTATGGTGATTGTTCCCATATTACCTGATTTTTCTTCCGCGGCCATAGCTTCCATAATGGAACATTCCGAATCACGGGCGCTGTTCGTTTCGGACAAGCTTTTCGCCAAGATCCCAAACCAGGCCAAAGAACGGATGGATCTTATGATCAGGGCGGTGAACCTGGCTGTCATTGATGGAAAAAAGGCCAGAACAGCAGTTCAACAAACGGAACGTCCCATCCCTGAATCCGAAGATCTGGCCGCCATTATCTATACCTCGGGCACAACCTCCTCGCCAAAGGGAGTAATGTTGTCTCACCGGGCACTGTGCAACCAGTTACAGAGGGTATGTTCACTTACAGAAGTTGTTGCCACGGATGTTTTTCTTTCCATTCTGCCACTTTCCCATACATACGAGTGTTCTCTGGGGATGTTGTACCCCTTTATGAAAGGAGCTTCTGTTGTTTACCTTGGCGTACCTCCCACACCTTCCAATATGCTTCCTGCACTGAAGAAGATCCGTCCGACTTTCATGCTTACCGTCCCACTGATCATGGAAAAGATTTATACCCGACAGGTGTTTGCCCGTTTTACCAGGAACAAAGTCATGAAAACCCTTTATAGGGTACGCTTCATTCGCCGCCGGTTGCACAGGATGGCAGGGAAACGTCTCTACAACACTTTTGGTGGCAGGCTGCGTTTCTTTGGCATTGGAGGATCAAAACTCAACAGGGCAACCGAGAAATTTTTACGGGATGCCCGTTTCCCGTATTCCATAGGCTACGGGCTTACCGAAACGGCACCTCTTATCGCCGGGGCAGTACATCCGGATACTTACCTGGAATCTACAGGAAGGGTAATGGAAGGCATTCAGATTCGCATTGAAGACAAGAATCCCGAGAACGGGGTAGGGGAAATACAGGTAAAAACTCCCTGCATCATGGAAGGATATTATAAAAATCCGGAAGCCGACAGTGAGGCATTTACAGAGGATGGCTGGTTCAGAACAAAAGACCTGGGGGAGATCGACAGTTCGGGGCGTCTGTTCATCAGAGGCCGTTTGAGCAATATGATAGTCGGATCATCGGGAGAAAATGTTTACCCCGAAGAGATTGAAAACATCCTTAACCAGCACGAGCTGGTGACAGAATCGCTGGTTATCCAGAGGAACGGGAAATTGGTTGCCCTTGTTTATTTGCAGGATCTAAAACAGGAGTTGCGAGATCAGATTGCCATGGTACATTCAGATATCATGAATTATGTCAACAGCAAGGTTGGGAAGATGTCCCGTATAACAAGCATACAGGAACAGGAAAACGGTTTTGAAAAAACTCCAACCCAAAAAATTAAAAGGTATCTCTACACAGAGATATTGAACCGGAAGGGGAAAAAGTCTGTTTTCTGATATCAGGGAACGAAAGAGATCTGTACCTGGAAAACGCTCTTGTTATACTTTCTGCCTTCCACATAACGGCTTAAGGGGCCAGTTTCAGCTACCAGAATATCAAGGGTATCTGCAAGCCTTGCTTCGGCATTGAAGTTTATCTGGAACCCCTTTACCGTGTGGGAAGTCACCAATTCTGTTTCCAGACAGTCCATAGCCCACTCCATATATTTGGCGTTGTTCACATGCAGGTTGAAATCTATATCTGCATATCGCACGATCTTTCGTTCCACAAGACGGAGCTTGCCCGCTTCGGGAACGGGGATCTTACCGCAGGGTGTTTCCAGGACATGACGGATGTCTTTGACCTGAAGTGACGTATTTTCAAAAAAATTCTGTGTACGTTGAATCCGTCTGGTTTTTATGTTAATGATCAGCCAGGAGCTCGTCGCCTTAACAAGGTCTTCGGTTTCATTTCCGTTCCGGATCAGAAAGTCCCTGAGCGAGAAAATACTGTCTTCGCCTTTGTGCCAGGTCTCCATGACAATGTTCTCTCTCCAGGCAGGAGGCCGAAGGTACCTGACATCCATCCGGGACAACACCCAAATGGTCTGTTTTTCAATCAGCTGATCGTATCCAAAACCCATTTCAAGGGCATCCCGGTTGGCCATTTCCTGCGCAAGGTTCATGAAGGCAAATGGTTTCAGGTTCTTTGCCGCATCTGTCTCGTAACAGGTTATAGTCCGGGTTTCTCTCATCATACACAAAATAAAGCGGTCTCTATCGTTCTTTGGCCCTTCGTCTCAATTGCCTGGTGATACGGGCGATAACCTGTTCTATACCTGACTCGGGCTCTATAACGTTGTATTCATCCCAGAATCCTTCGTCCTGGAAATCAGTGACTTTGTCCAGTGTGATGTCTGTTAAACGTACGCGTTGTTGTGAAGGAATCTTCATGGTACGGTCGCTCCGCTCGGTAATGGCCAGCTCGGATGTGATCGTGTAGGTGTTCTTAAAAAGCTTTCTGTCCCATTTTGAATCGAATTTGATCTCGGTACGGGAGTAATTGAATGTCCATTTTCCGTTAATCTCCTTGTACTGGACCAAATAGGTGGCATAGAGTACCGTAGCCTTAAAGCCGGCAGGCCGGCGTGAAATGAATATGTTGGTGGCATCGGGACGGTTTTCCACGTTCATGTTGAATTCGATGCGGCTTATAGCATGAGATTTCATATCTATGTAGATCCTGCCGCGGAACCTAATGTCATCTACATTCTCTTTTTGATCAAAGCTAACCACGTGGTTAACCTTTCCATCTATCTGGACCGGTTCTTCCATCCTGAAATTATAGATCTGGGTTATCTCCGGAACATTCGTTCCCAGAAAAGGATGCTTGGCAATGTCAATTTCTAGGGCGGAATTGATACCTCCGCGGAATTTCACAAACACAGTGTCTATACGCGACCAGTCAACACTTCCCCTTCCTTTGAATACGCCAATCTGGTCTACCCCGTATATTCTGCTGTAGGAAGATTTGTTGATGTCAAGAACAGCTTCTGTAAGTGTTACGTAATTATTACCCTTGCGGATCATTTCCCTGTAGAAACCTGTCATCTGCATGTGGTCCTGGGGGTAATTGCCCGGAATCTTTTCTATTGCAGTTACAACCAATTCTGCAGGGTCTATGGGTGTGACAAGTATGGTGGGCAGGGTAGTGGGAACAAAACGGAGCGGGATCACCAGTTTGTTTCCCTGATTTATCATATCCTTAAGGGCATATGTTTGGGGATGATAACCCAGGAAAGAGAAGCGAACGGAATCATTTGCATAAGCCGGGGGAAATTTCAGGGAAAAATATCCTTCCCCGTTCGTAACATTGCTGATCCCCTTGTTGATGATGTAAAGCGATGCAAAGATCAGTGGCTTTTTTGTCTGGGCATCTATAACGGTCCCCGAAACGCTTAGGTATTCAGGGGCTTTGTAGGTCAAGACTATGTACTGGTTCTCAAATACATAATTCAGATTACTGTTGCTGAAGGCGTCTTTGAGAAATTCAGCAACAGTCTTTCTTCCTTCTTGTATTGGAAGAATGGAATTGACGTTCACATCTTGTTTGCTGTAAACGAACAGGTAACCTGTTTGTTTTTCCACTTGGTTAATGAACGATTCAAGAGTGATAAGATTTCCCGATATTGTTATAACAGCATCTTGCGGGATTGGTATACCGGGTTCTGCGGCCGGGAGCAAAAAAACACTAACGGAACACAGAATTAGCGAAAAGAAAATTTTTTTCATAGCTTTGTAAAATTAGAAGTTAATACATTAGTTTGTGTTAGCGGTTCTGCCGGCGGATGTTGCAGCATCTGCCGGCTTTTTTATTCAATCATAATTGTGTTAGTCATCTGATTTTCATCTATTTTGAATCTGTAGATCTTTCTCATGGTCTTGAGGATACTCTCCAGTCCGTCATCCTGGCGGAATTTTGCATTGAAACGGTATTGCGCCAGCTCCTGATTGGTTACGACGATGGTCGTATTATAATAAAGTTCCAGTCTGTTTACGATTTCTATGAACGGGACATCGTTGAAGGCATAGATACCGTCTTTCCACAGGAGAAACTCCTTGTCTTGAAAAGTGGAACGCTGCCATCCGTCCTGTTCCCATTCTATGCTTTCGTTGGGTCTGATTCTTACAGGCGTGGTTTTCACAGCCGGATTAATTACTTCAAGGGATCCTTCCACCAAAGAAGTTTTGACATTGTGATCTTTGTAAGCAAATACATTGAACTTGGTCCCAAGAACGCGGATATCATACTGATCTGTAGTAACGATAAAGGGCATAGCCGGATCACCAGCCACTTCAAAGAATGCTTCTCCTGTAAGTTCAACACGGCGTTCCTGACCTGCGAATTTATTGGGGTAACGAAGGGTTGAACTGGAATTGAGCCATACGATTGTTCCGTCACTTAACCGGAAAGATTTTGTTATGTTGGAAGGGGAGGTGACTTCTATCAGGTAAATAGAAGGCGGTTCGGGCAATGTCCTGGTAAAGGGTTGTAACAAACCCCAAAGGGCGAAACCCACAAGAATAACGGCAGCTGCGTATATGGCAACTTGTCTGGACATGATGCGTATGCTGTTTCTCTTCCATTTCAGCAGGCGGGATGTCGCATTTTCGGTATCGGAAGCTGCAGGGAAAAGGGAGGTGATGGCCCTGAGGTTCTGTATTCTGCAGAACTCTTTCCTGAGCTCTGTATCTTGTTCAACGGATTTCATAAGTTCCTTCTTTTCTGATGGAGTGAGCTCGTCGGCAAAATATCGGTGAAGCATTTCTTCCATTTTATGTCTCCTTTTCTGATTTTAGAACGTTTAAGTCTCAAAAAACCACTAAAACGATCTGAAAAAAAATTATAAAAGATGTTCCAGATCTTTCCTGAGTTTTCTAAGAGCAATACTCATTTGGTTTTCCACTGTATTGACAGAGATCCCCAGAAGTTGGGATATTTCCCTGTATTTTTTGCCTTCAACACGGCTCAGGATAAAGATTTCACGGCATTTGGCAGGTAGTCTATCTATCGCTGCCATGACCGTTTTTTCCAGATCTTCGCCCGAGATCAGTTCCGTATCCAGTTGTTCCAGAGCGGCGAGTTTAAGGGACTGCTCGGTCCTGTATTCCTGCGCGATCCGCTGATGACGCAGGTGATCGATGCATTTGTTCTTTACCAGGGTGTAAAGGTAGGTCGATATACTTGTACTGATCCTCAGGGCGTAGTGTTTTTCCCACAGGAACAGGAACACATTCTGGACAATGTTTTCGGCAGTTTCGTCCGAAAGTACATATGTACGGGCAAAGCTGCATAAACGTGAAAAATAGGCGATGTAAATCCCGTCAAAACGTTCTCGCGTTAGCTTTATTTCATTGTTTCCACTGGGTATCGCCCGATTCATACCGTGAAATTTTGCGGATCCTTTTCAAGTGCCGGCCTTCCTGGAATTTGGCATCCAGCCATTCTTTAACAATAATTCTTGCATATTCCGGGGCTACAATTCTCGAACCGAGTGCCAATACATTGGCGTCATTGTGTTCACGCGAAAGCCGGGCAGAGAAAGGTTCGCTGCAGGCTGCGGCACGAACGCCTTTTACCTTATTGGCGCTGATCGAGATCCCAATCCCGGTACCGCACATAACAATGCCTCTGTCACAATCGCCTCGTGAGACGGCTTCTCCAACAGCAATACCAAAATCGGGGTAATCCACACTACCCGGACCGGAGGTCCCGAGATCCCTGATCTGGTAACCCAGTTCAATCAGAAAATCCTTGATATTTTCTTTCAGCTGAAAGGCAGCGTGGTCGCATCCAAGGGCAATTACTTCCATTATGATTTGTTTATGCTACAAAACTATAATAAAATTTCGTAATTTTGCTGCACTATGAAAACTTACCGTATGGAAGCCCTTACCATAGCTGTGGCCTTGGTAATAATGGGGATTTCACTTAAAAAGGGACTGGACGGTTTCTCCGGAAGGGAAAGAACCGTTAACGTAAAAGGGTTGTCCGAAATGGAGGTGCCTGCCGATAAGGTGACATGGCCTCTGGTATACAAGGAGATCGGAAACAACCTTCAGGATCTTTATGTCAGGATCAGCAAGAACAACGATGCATTGATCGAATTTCTGACCTCTAACGGGATTCGGGAAGAGGAGATCAGCGTGAATGCTCCCGAGATCATAGACATGAGTGCAGAACGCTACAATACCACACCGCCCCCGTATCGTTACAATGTCACGTCGGTCATCACCGTCAGCTCGTCGAAAGTGGACCTGGTAAGACAATTGATAAGCAACCAGGGAGAGTTGCTCAGGCAAGGCATTGCCATTATCGGGGGAGAATACCGTTATAATACGGTTTATTACTTTACCGGACTTAATGACATCAAACCACGGATGATCGAGGAAGCGACACGCAATGCACGTGCGGCTGCCGAAAAATTTGCCCAAGATTCCAATAGTAAACTCGGCAAGATCAAAAATGCCTCTCAGGGGCAGTTTACAATAACAGACAGGGACGAGAACACCCCCTTCATCAAGAACGTACGCGTGGTGACCACCGTGAATTACTATTTGAAAGACTAAAACTATCTTTGAGACCAACCATATAAAACGATATTATGAAAAAACCGATCCTAATCTTTTGGCTGATTCTTTTCAGCCTGTTTTCGTATGCACAGACACTGGATGAAGCCCTGTTACGGGAAATTAAAGGCAGCTTTGTCAGAGATCCCCAAAACATTGCATTACAGAACATACTTACCGGCGATGCCGATATTTCACGTAATGCCATGAATAGGGCAGTACAGGGAAAAATCGACCACTTTTTTAAATACAGGGTAACTGTCAAGGGCATTACAAACCAGTATAGTTCGGGCAGGTGCTGGATGTTCGCTTCCATGAACGCATTGCGTCCCGTTGTCAGGGAATTGTTACAGACAGAAGATTTTGACTTTTCTCACAGTTACGTTTATTTCTGGGACCTGTTGGAAAAATCCAACCTGTTTCTGGAAAATATCATACAGACGGCGGAAAGGGACATAGATGACAGGGAGGTGACCGTTTATTTCTCAACCCCGATCAACGATGGAGGAGTATGGAGTCTTTTCTACAATGTGGCAGAAAAATACGGAGTCGTTCCGGAATCAGTAATGCCGGAAAGCGAACATTCAAAAAATTCACGGCAAATGGTATCGGTGATAAAAGAACGTTTACGTGCCGGCGGTTACTCACTGCGGGAAATGTACAGCAGGGGAGCAGATGCTGAAGGGCTTAGGCGGGAAAAGAAAGCTATCCTCAAAGATGTGTATAGGGTATTGTCTTTATGTTTGGGCGATCCGCCTGCAGAATTCCTTTACCGTTATAAGAACAGGGAAGGGCAGATCATTTCCATGAAGACCACTCCGCTGGAATTTTACAGGAGCATCATCAGCAGTGATTATTCTCCTTCCAGCTATATTATGATCATGAACGATCCCACACGAGAGTATTACCGTATGTATGAACTCAGAAACTATCGCAATACCGTTGAGGGTATCAATTGGATTTACCTGAACCTTCCCAACGATGAGATCAAGGCTGCAGCCCTCTCTTCCATAAAGGACAATGAACCCATGTACACCTCGTGCGATGTAGGCAAGTATTTTGATAAGGAGAGCGGGATACTTGATCCCGACAATTACGATTATCAATCCCTCCTGGGGATTAATCTGCAGATGGATAAAAAGGCACGCATTCTCACCGGACAAAGCAGTTCTTCCCATGCTATGCTGCTGATAGGATGTGACACGGATCAGGATGACAAACCCGTAAAATGGGAATTTGAGAACAGCTGGGGCAAGAATAACGGCAACGGAGGATATCTTACCTTTACCGATAAATGGTTTGACGAGTACATGTTCCGTTTTGTTATTCACAAAAAACACCTGAGTCCTAAGGCAATAGCAGCGCTTTCAAAGGATCCTGTGCTACTGCCTGTATGGGATCATATGTTTTGACAGCTATTGATATATTATTACTTACATACATAAATATTATGAGCCAAAGAAAAAGTGTACAGACTCCTCTTGCTCCTCCTGCCCTGGGGCCCTATTCACAAGCCGTTATTGCTGGCGGATTCCTTTATATTTCAGGTCAGCTGGGTATAGATGCGGCTGCCGGTTCACTGGTGGAATCTTCCAAAGAGGAACAAATAGAGCGGATTTTCGTTAACGTAGGACACATACTGAAAGCGGCCGGTTGTGGTTTCGGTGATGTGGTAAAATGTACCGGATTTTTGACCGATATGGCCGATTTTCCCCTTTTTAATTCAATCTATGCCAGGCACTTTGATTCACCGTTCCCGGCAAGGTCGGTTTTTGAGGTATCTGCACTGCCGAAAAAAGGAGCTGTCGCTGAGTTGGAGGTGATTGCCAAAATGACTGATAATCTGTCATTTTGACCGTTATTACCGGTGTTTTTCCTGGAGGTATGTCTTTTGTATGATTAATGGTCAGATAGACAAACTAAAATTTAACAATTAATCATTAGAGGAGGATATAGTTATGTTACCTACAATTAGAAAAACACAAAATTGGTGGCCCTCATTGTTCAATGAATTTTTTGACAGTGAAGGATTTGGAAGATTGGCCGGAATGACTTCTCTTGCCATTAACGTGATAGAAAATGAAAAGGATTACAAAGTTGAAGTCGCTGCTCCCGGAATGACCAAACAGGATTTCTGCATCCGCCTGGACCAGGAAAACCGTCTGATCATTTGTATGGAAAAGAAATCGGAAAACTCCAAAGAAGACAAGAGCGGTAAGTACCTCAGGCGTGAGTTCTCCTACTCACATTACGAGCAGGCCCTTTTACTTCCGGATGATATCCTGAAGGACAAGATAGAGGCCTCGATGGAGAATGGAGTACTTAACATCAGGATTCCCAAAGACATGGAATCCCCTGTGGTTCCAAAGGAGTACACGATCGAGATAAAATGAGGGTGACTAAAAAGTCGAGTTGACGAATAGTCACCTTCTTTTTTTGTGTCTACGAGGTTAGAGTAAAAAACCATGCCCAGATCGTAAACACCTCTCTCCAGATACGATGCTTCCACGATGATGCCTTCCGAATCATACTCTTCAATATGCCGGTGTAGTGCAACCACACCCGTTCCGCACAAATGAAAATACCCGACTACAGCCAGGTGCATATCGTATGCCACCTGGCCCGTATTATCGGCAAAAAGGAAAGGATATTCAGCATAGAAGCTGCCCCCGTATCCTATCAGGTCAGGGATGATTACCGTATAGCCGAAGAAACTGAAAAACCTTCAAAGGTGAGCATCATCCTGGTCGCTGCAGTGGCCGGTTGTATCCAAAAGACCCAGCAGTTGCGTGAGTTTGTCATTGCTGTTAATATTGCTTGCAGGATACAGGCAGCTTTTCTTTTCATAGTGTGTAAAGATAATTTTTTTGCATTCATGGAAAGCCGATCAATACTTTACCAGAAGACGAGTAGAAAACCGTTAAAGCAGTTTCTTTAGCAGCTCGGGAACCTCGACAGGAGTGCCTTTCAATTGTTTGAGCTTATTCAATCCTGCCGGGGTAAGTTCAAAATGCATCTTTCTGCGATCCTGATCACAAAGAGATCGACTGATCCAGTTTCTGGATTCTGCCGATCGCAGTACCTTTGAGGTATGTGAGGCTGTAAATCCCGTTATTTCTGCAATTTCGGAAGCTGAAAGATGTCCTTTTCCCTTTCCGTATTCTCCCAGCATACATAGAAGCATGGCCTCGTTCAGTGAGAGGGAATGAACCTTGAGAAGGCTTTTTTCGAACTCGTTAAAAGCCTTCAGGACATCTTTCATCAGACATATTGAGTCGTTCATGTATCAAATCAGATAAACAGGTTCACATCTGCCTGCACGGCACGATTCATATAGGAAGCCACGCCTCCGACCGTCACATTGTCCAGCAATTCTTCCTTTTTCACACCCATAACATCCATGGACATCTGGCATGCAATGAATTCCACTCCGTTCTCTATAGTCTGCCGGCGGAGATCCTCCAGTGAATCTATTCCGCGGATCTTCATGATGTGACGCATCATGCGGCGTCCTATCCCGAACATGTTCATTTTGGATAATTTGAGGGCACTGCTGTGCGAAGGTAACATCATTCCAAACATTTTCCCAAAAATATCCTTAGAAACCGCCGGTTTTTTGACTTTCTTGATCACATTGAGGCCCCAGAACGTGAAAAATATACTGACCTTTTGGCCGGTTGCAGCGGCTCCGTTGGCCAGAACAAAAGTCGCCAGGGCTTTATCCAGATCATCACTGAACATTATGAATGTTTTTCCTTTGGTACCATATGGGGCTTCTACGGCTTGTACGCCTGTATCTTTCTTTTTTTCGACTACGGCACGAAATACACCTTTACTATCGGATTGCTCTATCAATATATTGCCCGTTGTCTGGCACCAGGCCTGCACATCTCTGGAAAAACCGGGGTCTGTTGCCTTTATTTCAACTCTCTGTCCGGGTTTCATGGAATCTATACCGTTTTTTATTTTCATGATAGGTCCCGGACATTGCAGCCCGGTGGCATCTATCCTGATGGTGTTTGCCTCCATTGGGGCTGGACTTGATTTGGGTTCAGGTGTATTTTTTAAAAGTGGATCGCCGGAATCGGTATAACGGGCCGAAAAAACCGGCTGAATGGGAATGGATTCCTTTTCCGATTCGGTGGCAGCTTCGTATGTCTTGTACCCGCCGCTAAGATTGTAAACCTCTTTGAACCCGTTTTGGATCAGGATATTTGATGCCAGATATCCCCGGAGACCCACGGCACAGAAAACGTAAACGGGCTTGTCGTGCGGTATTTCATCCAGTCTGTTCCTAAGCTCATCTACAGGTATATTTACCGCACCGGGGATCGTTCCCAATGCGTTTTCTTGTGCCGTCCTTACATCAAGTTTAAAAGCCTCACCCTCGGCGGTCTTCTGCATTTTTCTCCAGTACAGGGGTTTCATCTTACCGCTCAGGATGTTCGAAGCCACATATCCTGCAATATTTACGGGGTCTTTTGCCGAGGAAAAGGGAGGGGCATAGGCATGTTCCAGGGTGATCAGGTTGTGCACAGTGCCTTTTTGTTTGACTACCTGTGCTATCAGGTCAATGCGTTTGTCCACGCCTTCATACCCGACAATTTGACCTCCGTAGAGGCGTCCCGTTCCGGGATCGAAGGTAATCTTGGTACTCATCTGGAGTGCATTGGGATAATAACCTGCATGTGAATTGGAGTGCGTGGTTGACGTCAGGTAGGGGATATTGAGCTGTTTGAGTCTTTTACCGGGAAGACCCGTCGATGCAACTGTCAGGTCAAAGACTTTAGCTATGGATGTCCCGATGGAACCTTCGTATTTAATTCTGTTGCCGAATACCATGTTATCGGCCACGATATTTGCCTGTCTGTTGGCCGGACCTGCTAGGTAATTAAGCCACGGATCCCCTGTGACGGGGTGGGGGAATTCAATGGCATCCCCTACGGCATATATATCTGCATCGGAAGTCTGGAGGTATTCATTCACTTTTATTCCGCCTGTGCGACCCAGATTGATTCCTGCATTTTTGGCCAGGGTGGTCTCGGGCCTTACTCCGATGGAAAGAATGACCAGGTCTGCTTCCAGCACATTCCCGTCGTTCAGCTCGACCCGGATAGCCGGATCGGGTCCTTTAACCGGAATAAAGCCCTTTACCGCATGGTTCAGGTGCAGTTGGACATGCTTCTGGTACAAATGTTGATGGACCAGCCCGGCCATTGAAAAGTCGAGGGGCGTCATGACCTGATCGGCCATTTCCACTATAGCTACCTGTGCTCCGGCAGCATGGAGGTTCTCGGCCATTTCAAGACCAATGAACCCGGCACCTACGACCACTGCCTTGCGAATGGGGTGTGATCTTATGTACTCTTTTATTTTGTCTGTATCGTCCACATTTCTCATGGTGAAGATCCCTTCCGAATCTATCCCTGGCAGCGGGGGTTTCACAGGATTTGCCCCCGGTGATAGAAGCAGCTTGTCGTACCTTTCCTGGTATTCCTTTCCTTCCTTATTCCTTACGGTTATCTGGTGTTTTTCGGGATGGATGGCCACCACTTCTGAGTTGACCCGTATTTCCATATTGAAACGGGTCCCTAAACTTTCTGGCGTCTGAACAAAAAGTTTTGCCCTGTCTTTGATGACGTCTCCGATGTAATAAGGCAAACCGCAGTTTGCATAGGAAATGTACTTTCCTTTTTCAAACATGATGATCTGTGCCTTTTCATCGTTTCTTCTGATTCTGGCTGCAGTAGTGGCTCCTCCAGCCACACCACCTATAATGACATGTTTCATCGGGATTTTTTGTATTTTTATAATTAGAAAAAAATGTTATGTTAATATTTGACAAAGATAAATATTTCCAATGGAAAACAAAAGGATCTTGTGAAGTTTTTATTTCAACGGCGCTTGATTGCCGTCAAGGGGCTTCAACAGCAAAGCTCCTCCTGTTATCAATTTCACGGGATTGTACTATATTTGATGCAGTATGAACAAATTGGCCAAGTACATTATCGGGGTTGTCGTGCTGGGAATCATTATGTTCCTTGTATGGTATTTCCGTACCATCATTTCATATATCCTGATTGCGGCCTTCCTGTCACTGATAGGCAGACCGCTGGTCAGGAGTTTGTCCCGGCTTAGGATAAAAAAATGGCGGATTCCTAAAACCTTTTCTGCCATCCTGGTCATGATGCTTATGATTGGGGTGGTGATCCTCGTCTTCTATTTTATGACCCCCCTGGTGAGCGGGATAGCTTCCCGTTTTAATTCCCTGAAAGCCGAGGATATAACAGCCATGTTGTCAGATTCCCTGGATCAGGTCAATTTCCTGATGCATAAATATTTTCCTTCAATTGATGCATCTGTGACTATAGAGTCGCTTATATGGGCCGAGATAAACAAAATATTGCATCCGGAATTTTTTACACATCTTTTCGGATCTGTTGCTTCATTCCTGGTGAATTTTGGGGTGGGATTGTTCTCGGTGGTCTTCATTACTTTCTTCTTTCTAAGGGAAGAAAATATGTTCTTTAACATGATTCTGGCTATAGTACCCGAAAAGTATGAAGAGAAACTGTCACATGCCATCAGATCGGTCAACGAACTTTTATTCCGCTATTTTGTAGGTATTCTTATACAGGTTATCGTTATGACCATACTGATCTCGACAGGGCTTCATTTTATTGTCCGAATCGAATATCAGCTGGCACTCATACTGGGCCTTATGTTTGGGATATTGAACATCGTTCCCTATGTAGGGCCTTTATTGGCAGGTACACTGGGCACCCTGCTGGGTATCGTCACCTCTTATGCCACGTCGGGTTATTCAAGCTTGTTGCTCTTCATTATAGCGATGGTTGCCGTTTATGTGGGGATCAATATGCTCGATACTTATTTATTCCAGCCTCTTATATATTCTAGTAATATAAAGGCCCATCCGTTGGAAATTTTCCTGGTTATACTGATATCGGGATTCCTTGGAGGAACCGTCGGAATGCTCGTGGCGATACCGGCCTACACCGTAATTCGCGTTTTCGCCAGCGAATTTCTATCCAGATTTAAAATAGTACAGCGATTGACAGCAAAAACCTCCTGATCATGGATTTTGAACCATCACAGATACTTATCGCTTTTGCCCTGACACTTTTTGCCGGTCTTGCAACCGGTATAGGTTCTCTGGTGGCTTTCCTGACTAAAAGGACCAATACCCGCTTTCTTTCGCTGACTCTTGGTTTTTCTGCAGGCGTGATGATCTATATTTCATTCATGGAATTGATTCCCGAAGCCAGAGAGATACTGAGTGACTTATACCTTGTACTTTCCTTTTTCGGAGGAATAGCATTCATTGCCGTGATAGATTTTCTGATACCCGAAGACGAAAACCCCCATGAACTGCACCTTTCCGAGGACATGAACAACATCAGGGGGCTGAAACGGATGGGTATCATGCTGGCCCTGAGCATTGGCATACACAATTTTCCGGAAGGAATTGCCACTTTCATGTCGGGACTGAAAAGCCCGGATGTGGGGATTCCCATTGCCCTGGCTATTGCGATGCATAACATCCCTGAAGGCATAGCTGTATCAGTGCCTATATACCATGCAACAGGAAGTCGTAGAAAAGCCTTTTGGTATTCTTTTCTTTCGGGCCTTGCCGAACCCCTGGGTGCTCTGGTGGCGATACTCATCTTGTTCCCGTTCTGGGATCCTGTGCTCGAAGGAATAGTTATGTCAGCCGTATCGGGTATTATGGTATTCATATCCATAGATGAATTGCTGCCAGGAGCAGAACGTTTTGGAAGGCATCATTTGTCGATCCTCGGATTTATAGCGGGGATGGCTGTAATGGCCGTGAGTTTGCTGCTAATCTGATTTTATTAGTACTTTTGCACCCGCATGAAAGGAGAAACCATCGCTATAGGGGTGGCTGTTCTTTGGTCATTGAACGCCCTCTTTTTTGAACACGCCAGTAAAAGGATCGGCTCTGTTAATCTTAATTTGATTCGTCTTGTATTTGCATTTATATTCATCGGTTTAACGCAATGGGCTATCAGTGGCAGTTTCTTGCCCCTTAATGCTGACCGGAGCACCTGGGGCTGGATGTCTTTATCTGGATTCGTAGGCTTTGTACTGGGCGACTATTTTTTGTTTGCCTCTTATACCATGATCATGGCCAGGTATTCACAATTGATGATGACACTGGCACCTCTTTTTGCAGCGTCTTTCGGATTCATACTTCTGGGTGAAAGAATGTCATGGCTTTCGTTGCTCGGAATGTGCCTGACACTGACAGGGATCTCCATATCTATATTAAAAAAGCAGAACGGATTGAGTAATAACAAGGTGCGTATGGAACTCCCCGTCAAAGGAGTATTGTTTGCATTGTTGGGAGCATTGGGTCAGGGTGTGGGAATTGTACTCAGTAAACAGGGGTTGATCGCCTACGAACAAGTGTATACTCCCAATAACCCGCTTTACATTCCTTTGGCTGCAACCCAGATCCGTACCATAACAGGCGTTCTGTCCTTTGCGGCTATCATTTTTATCAGGGGTAGTGTCGGTAACTTTATCCAGGCGCTGAAGGATAAAAAAGCGTGCAGCAGTGCATTTGCCGGTTCTGTGTTGGGCCCTTACTTGGGCGTAACCTTATCCCTGATGGCTGTCCAGCATACCAACACGGCCGTCGCTTCGACTATAATGGCCACGGTACCCATTCTGATCCTTGTCCCCGAATTCTTTATCCTCAAACGCAAAGTCACTTGGCAACAGGTGGCAGGAGCGGTACTGAGCGTGGGGGGAGTGACTTTGTTCTTTATCTGATACTGAGGCAAGTGAATAATACTACAACGTACTTTTTATTGTTATCTTTTTAGATTTTATGTAAGTTTGTGGATATGAAATGTATTGCACTGACTTTGCGTTTGCAGTTGTCCGGGGACTTGTCTAACGGGCATAATCCGTTCACCTGCCGGCTCATTGTTCCATTGTTCCCCTGAACAGCGGGCCAACCACCATTCCATTGTGGAACCATGGAAGCCCGCATAATTGTAATATAACAAAAACGGTACCATTCAGAAGGTGGTACCTACGAAATAAATTGTAACCGAAACCTTTCTGCTATGGGAACTATTCATTTAATAACGGGTTTGTTATTCATAGGATTGGGATTTCTGGTAAAAGTCTTTCCAGGGCTGATCGCCGGATACAACACCATGTCCCCGGAGAAAAAAAAGAACGTGGATATTGACGGACTTTCACGATATATTCGTAATGGTTTAATAATAATGGGTGTCGCAACCATGGCCGGCTACCTGCTGTTCCGGTGGGCTGGATGGACCACTTTGGCCAATATGGTGATCCTGATCGTTACGCTGGTAGGATCTGCATTTCTTATGATAAGCTCAAACAAGTTCAACCTAAACAGGGAGAAGAATGGTATAAGCCACTACGTGATCCTGGGGATCATCCTGTTTCTTTTGGCAGGTACGTTTCTTTTAGGATTTATAACTACCAAAACGCAATTTAACGGAGATTCAATTCGTTTTACGGGTATGTATGCCACAGAAATGAAGGTTTCGGATATTGAAAAGGTGGAACTTATGGATACCATCCCGGCCATCCGCATCAGAAATAACGGATTTAGCCTGGGTCCGGTGCACAAAGGCATTTATACATTGAAGAATTTTGGGAGATGCCGTTTGTATATCAATGCCGGCAGGGGACAATACCTGATCATAACAGACAAGACCGGTTTCAGGACCATACTAAGGTACAAAAGCAATCAGGACAGCCGTGCCATTTACGACCGGATAAGTGAGATGCTCTGACCACTGTTTCTTTGCGGGGCTTTTGCGTTTCAGTTGAAAGTACGGTAGAATTATGACCATCTGGAGTGAAAGAAGGGTAGGGCTTTATTTAATTAAGGGGTACTTCTTGCTTAACTTAAACATGAAAAATTCGTCAATATTGTCGCTCGAATCTTTCCCTAAACGCACAATAATCATTTTTCTTTCAGGGTCAACGTACAATATTTGATTCATTATTCCTAAGGCATAATACTGTGGATGGTATTGGTATATTTCCCAATAATACTTTGCTGAATAATCTTTGGCCTTCTTGTTTTTTATTTTCCATAATTTATAATCAGCAAGCTCCAGACTATCCGCAAAATTCAGCGCACTTAATGAATCCTGGAACTGCCTGATATGCCCTAAAGAATCATAGAAAAAACTTCGGATGCTATACCAATGATACTGATAGCCTTTATATTTATATCCAAAATGATCAGTTTCAATATTTGGTATAGTACTTTTCTCAATCCAATTTTTTGATACTATTTGTTTCCCATCCCAGTTGCCATTATTAAGATATAACCTGCCAATTTTTGCTAAATCAACAGCTGTGGCACTTAAACCCTGATAAGATTTTGCGGAACGGTGTTTTTTATCATCTAGACTTATAGATGCATCATATTCCATACCGAGAGGTTGCCATATCTTTTCTTGTAGATAAGACGCATATGGCTGTTTAACTGCTCTTTCGAGGACTATTCCCAACAGGGCAGTGGTTGCGCTATTATAATCGTTCTCCAATCCTGGTTCACAAATAAATTTCAATTTATTTAGTTGTTTAAACTGATTTCTTCCATAAAATAGTCTTGCCATGTCTTTGAACGGATTTGAATAAGATTCATCAAAGTCAAACCCGGCCTGCATGTTTAATAAATGTTCAATTGTAAGTTTCTGGAAATTTGGGTCAGCATTTTTAAGTTCTGGAATATAATCGGTAACAACATCATGAATGCTCCTGATATATCCTTCGTCAACGGCAATGCCGACAAGTAGAGATGTTACAGATTTTGTGATTGAAAAGAAAGTGGAGATATCACCTTGGTCATATCCATTATAGTAATTCTCAAACCGGATCGTATCATTTTGTATTATAATAAATGCTGTAGTGGTTGACGTTTTTAAGTAATCATCTATAGTAATAAGTGTTGTGTCGCCAGTTTTTATAAGGTGTAATATAATTGATTCTGTGATACTGTCAGCTTTGTAGGGGAAACGAAAAATCGAATCCCCCTTGTTGATTGCTTCCTGTGGGAAAGCTGAATATTCATCAATATCAGGGGTCCAATATCTGATTGCTCTATATGGCACACAAGAATTTAAAGAAAAGGTTATGATTAAAAATATAATCTTAAAGGGTACTCTTTTCATTGGTTTTAAAAATTAATCAGCATTGATACATACACAAATATATATGGATTTAGTCAATACTTTTTGATTTTTTTATTACCGCTAACAATTGTGTAATAGAATTTCCCTGGTGTATTACAGGTGCGCCGGCAAAACATAAACCGATGATCTGATTGGTAGAATTGTCTATGGAACCGTCTCCCGCATTGTACCCAACGGTTTCGGGCTTTGTTTCAGGCGGGTTTCGGAGCACAAAATGTCAATTTGTTACTTGTTTTGATATGTGTTTTTTGCAAATAGTTCATCGTTGGAAAATGTATCAATCAATGCCATTACCTTTTTATGGCTTTCCATAAGCATACCTTTTGCGTCATTCAACAATAGCAAATTATGCCATTCGTACAAATGCACAAGTACATTTTTATAAAAAGGATTAGTCCAAGAGCTATATAAACAGCCGTAAATAAACAACCGACCCAAAGAGGAGGATCAAACCGACGAAGGATCAAAATGAGTCCAAGTACCAAGGCTACAGAAGTAGGAATACTGATTAAAGTATCAAGCTTTATTCTACTTCCGCAATTAGGGTTATTGGCATAGGATTTTATGTGAGTTTGATTTTGGCACTTAAATTATATATATTTGCGTCAGCATGTGGTTCTCGATGCACACCGTTAGGTCGTGATAGGGATTAAAAGGGAATGCCGTGAAAGTCGGCAACAGTTACCGCTGCTGTAAGTTCCTGTTCTCTTTAGAGGACACAAAAGTTTCAGCAATCTTATGCCACTGGTTTAATTATCGGGAAGGCGCTGAAAACGGAACAAGTCAGAAGACCTGCCTATGCAAAATTTGAAGATTTTGCGGCCTACGGTGAATGGGCAGGAATCAACGAACTATACTTCAATAGATATTTTAGTCCGGATTATATCGTACGCTGTAAAATCATAGTTGTTATTTGATTTTACCCACGGCGAATGATGAAACATTGTACGTTTTCATTTCTGTTATTTCTGTTTTTTCAGGCTACTGGCTGGCACTCTCATGCACAAAACACATCCATAGAATTATATCCACAGTCACTTGTAGACACAACGGCCCATCAGCTTGAAACAGTTATTATAACAGCCAGAAGAGTTCAAAATAATGTAATTCCGGCTCAGGTATTATCGGGTGAAGAACTCCAACGCCTCAGCGTGGTATCTGTGGCGGATGCCATTCGTTATTTCTCCGGCATACAGATTAAAGATTACGGTGGTATAGGTGGATTAAAAACCGTCAATATCCGCAGTATGGGTACACAACACGTCGGCGTGTTTTACGACGGTATCCAACTTGGTAATACCCAAAATGGGCAGATTGACCTCGGACGCTTTTCTATGGATAATATGGAAGCCATATCCGTTTATAATGGGCAAAAGAGTAATACTTTCCAGTCCGCCAAAGATTTCGCATCGGCAGGTTCGGTTTATATGACCACCCGCATACCGCATTTCGAAGAAGGTAAAAAAAACAATTTACGGGTATCTGTAAGGGGAGGGTCTTTTGAGACGGTTAATCCATCTGTCCTGTGGGAATATCGTTTTAACCACAAATTCGACGCTTCGTTCAATGCAGAATATATGTATACTTCGGGGCGTTACAAATTTTCATACGAGAAAAAAGACGGTTATAAAGTAACCGAAATCCGGCGAAACGGAGATGTAAAAGTCTTGCGTGTCGAAGGCGGATTGTATGGAAAAATCAAGGACGGTGAATGGAAAACGAAACTTTATTTTTATGATTCCGAACGAGGTTATCCTGGTGCATTCGTTAGGGAAGAACCCGGCAAGTTCAAGCATGAAGATCGCCAATGGGACACCAATTTCTTCATCCAATCTTCATGCCTTAAATATTTCAGCCGAAGGTATAGCTTACTCCTGAACGGTAAATATGCCTACGATTATTTACACTACCTGTCCGATCCCCGGTTGGATGTGACAACCATGTATGTAAATAATCACTACCATCAGCAGGAGGTTTATTTCTCTGCTGCTCAGAAAATATCTATATCCGATTGCTGGCAATTTAATGTGGCGTCTGATTTCCAATACAATAAACTGAATGCTGATTTGGTTGATTTCGCTTATCCGATCCGGTATACCGTGTTGACGGCGATTGCGACTGCATTGGATTTCAGCTGGTTTAAAATTCAGGGTAGTCTATTGTATACTCATGTCCATGATGAAACGAAAGCACCGGGAAGTGCGGCGGGAGATAAAAACGAATGGACACCGACTGTGGTTGCTATGTATTGCCCTTTCACAGAGAGACATCTAAGTGTAAGGGCTTTCTACAAAAAGATTTTCCGTATGCCGACATTGAACGACCTCTATTATACTTTCATCGGCAACAAGTACCTCAATCCCGAATATACTACACAATACAATTTAGGTTTAGTTTATAATAAGGAATTTCCGGGAAAAAAATTTCGTCATTTGGAAGTGCAGGTAGACGGTTATTATAATGAAGTAAAAGACAAGATCATCGCCATGCCAACCTCCAACCAATTCCAGTGGACTATGGTTAATTTGGGCTTTGTAGAGATACGGGGGATAGATGCTGCAGTACAGACCGATTTTGCTTTTGGTAAAGTATCACTTTATATACTATTGAATTACACCTACCAAAAGGCACAGGATTTTACGAACAAATCTGATGACTGGTACGGCGGTCAAATCCCCTATATCCCTTGGCATAGCGGTTCAGCTATCATTGGTACGACTTACAAAAATTGGGATTTGAATTACAGTTTTATTTATACTGGAGAACGGTATGAATCACGTGCAAATATCCTGGAGAATTATGCACAACCTTGGTATACTCATGATATGTCGGCATCGAGGATCATCCGTTTGCATAAATCTGAATTGCGCATTACTGCCGAAGTAAATAACATTTTCAACCAGCAATACGAGGTGGTTCAATGTTATCCCATGCCCGGAACAAATTTTAAAATAAAAATAAATTGGACATTATGAGAAAACTTCTATCCACTTGTATTATAATGCTTTTTGTCGCTTTGCTAGCGACATCTTGTCGCAAAGACGATGTAATAGTTGGCTCTACTCCCAGACAGGTAATTTATCCAGATCCTGATCTCGGAGAGATTAAGGGATTTTTCCTGTTGAATGAGGGAAACATGGGAAGTAACAAATCTACGCTGGATTACTTCGACTATGAAACCGGGATCTATACCAAAAATATCTTTGCCGAACGCAATCCGGGTGTGGTAAAAGAACTGGGTGACGTGGGCAATGACATTCAAATTTACGGCAACAGGTTGTATGCTGTCATCAATTGTTCACATTTCATAGAGATAATGGATGTGAACACAGCGAAACACATTGATATCGTTTCTATTCCGAATTGTCGCTATATAGTATTTAAAGACAAATATGCTTATGTAAGTTCTTATGCGGGCCCGGTACAGATCGACCCGAATGCCCGGCTTGGGTATGTGGCGAAAATAGATACCGCATCGTTGAAAGTGGTTGCTGAATGTACGGTCGGCTATCAACCGGATGAGATGGTTGTCGTAGGGGATAAGCTATATGTAGCTAATTCCGGCGGCTATCGTGTACCGAATTACGACAATACAGTGTCGGTCATCGACCTGAATACTTTCAAGGAAATCAAAAAAATAGAAGTAGCAATCAACCTCCATCGCTTAGAACTTGATCGTTATGGAAATATTTGGGTTTCTTCACGAGGCGATTATTATAACATCCCTTCCAAAACCTTTGTCATCGATAGCAAAACAGACGAGGTCACGGATGTTTTCGACTTGCCTAACAGCAATATGACCCGTTGCGGTGATTCTCTCTATGTATATTGTACCGAATGGAGTTATATCACAGGTCAAAACACCATTACTTATGCTATTGTCAATACTGAATCAAAAGAAATAGTTGATTGGAATTTTATCAAAGACGGTACGGAAAAAAATATTGCCATTCCTTACGGGGTAGCAGTTAATCCTGTGACTAAAGAAATTTTCGTGACTGATGCTAAGGATTATGTCACACCGGGTAGGCTTCACTGTTATTCTCCGGATGGTATACTTAAATGGTCGGTTACTACTGGCGATATACCTGCGCATATCGCATTTACTAATAAGAAATTACAACCTGTTAATAATTAATTTAAATCAATAAACAATGAAAAAAAGCTTGAACAAGTTGACTTTTTTTGTCGTTATGTCTTTCCTTATTTTAGGAAGCGTATTTACGGCATGTAGTTATGATTACCCTTATCTTCTAAAAAAAGAGGATATTCAGATAGACGAACCTAACGAAGGTTTTACAGTTAAAGTTGGACAACTGCTGAGAATAGAAGTAAAAAGTGTTTCGGATGAAGACGTATCTTACCGATGGTTTATTGACGATAATGAGGTAGCCGCAACGAAAAATCTTGAATATATGTGTGAAAGAGTTGGCAATTATGAACTGCAATTAATTGTATCACAATTGGACTTAGCATTTGAATATAATTTTACATTGACTGTCAGTTTTGATGTCATAGATCCGGTACCTGAGGATGCTACCGCTTATATTACCAAAGTGTTTGATTTTATGCCTGCCGTTGGTCAGTTTACCAATAAATTACCGACCTATCATGAAGGAGATACACAGGAGAAAATAAATAAAAAAGTTCTTGACGCAATTGGCAATAATAATAGGGGTATGGTTTCTTTAGGCGGATTCGGGGGTTATGTAGTCGTTGGGTTTGACCACACGATTGAGAACGTAAAAGGGAAACGTGATTTCCGTGTATTAGGTAATGCTTTTTATGCGGCAGCCAATCCTGATCCGAATGCACCGGAAGGCGGGTGCTGTGAACCGGGTGTGATCATGGTGGCCTATGACTGGAATAAAAATGGCGTACCGGATGATAATGAATGGTACGAAATCTCCGGAAGCGCACACGAAGATCCGACAAAAGAATTGTGGTATGATAAAGCAATAACCGCAGGGAACAATGTTAATCTCTATCGTAACTATGAAATTACTTATTATCGCCCTGAAAAAGAGCCAGAATCATCAGCCGAATGGGATACCTATATTCGGTGGGAAGATAATTATGGTAATTCAGGTTATAAAGTTAAGAACGGGTTCCATCGACAAAGCTATTTCCCACTTTGGGTAAAAAGTGATAAGATTACATTCAAAGGTACGTGCCTGCCTCAAAATGGTGTGGATGAAAGTGGTCAAGGTAATTATTATGTGTTGTATAAATTTCGCTATGGCTATGCGGATAATGAAACCAATGATAAAGATGATTCAGCCATTGACATTAGTTGGACAGTAAACGAGAAAGGTCAAAAAGTACATCTGCCGGGAGTAGATTTTATTAAAATATACTGTGGTGTAAACCAGGAAAATGGCTGGTTGGGTGAATGTTCCACCGAGGTTATGGGGGTAGAAGACCTGCATATTCTTGGAGTAGATATTGATACACGGAAATAAACGTTTAAATTTTAATTTGAGAAAAATGAAAAACAATTTTTTATGGCTTTGGACAGTCGTTTTAATAGTTGGATTTACCGCCTGTAGTAGCTATAATGATCCGTTTCTTAATATTCTTTCGGAATTTGCCGAGGTTACATTCGAAGAAGCGGAGAAAACTCAAACAATTACATTTGAAACCAACCAGTCGTGGACGGCGTCGATTAAGGCTACCAAATCCAACGAGGTTTCATGGTTGTCCGTTTCTCCGAAAAGTGGGAATGCAGGTAAAGCAAATGTGACCCTGACAGCAAACGAACTGAATTATACAGAACAACAGCGAATAGTTTATATTCATATTGCAATTGACGGATTATACCGAAGCATAACGGTTACTCAAGAGCCTGTCACATTTGAGATACCTGAAGATATTCATTTTTTGCTTGGCGAAACAGAAAAAGAAGTCACATTCCAAACCGGACAGCCTTGGGAAGCATCCGTTGAGTATGAAAACCCGGATGAAGAAAAATGGCTGGCCCTTTCATCAGATAAAGGCGAAGCTGGCAATGCATCATTGACAGCTTCTGTTAAGGAAAATCCATCTTTAACATTATCCCGTACGGCGGATATCCTTATTCATGTTGGCCAATTACATAAAAGTATCCGTGTAATACAAGCAGCCGGACTGCCGGATTTCAGCAACGGAACTTTTATCTTGAATGAAGGAAACATGACCTCGGAATCGGGTAGCCTTATATATATCGACTCAAGAGGTGTAATATATGATGATATATACACCCGGATCAACGGAACAAATTTGGGCAATGTTTGTCAGGATTTGTATATACATAAAGACAAGCTTTACATCGTATCACAGAATGGTGGAGAAGATGGAAAATTGGTTATAGCAAATGCCAATACGCTGAAAAAAGAACAGGGATTTAACTCGGAGATTTCTGTTTCATGGCCATCGCATATTGCGGTGACTTCTTATGACAATGTATATATCCGTAGTAATACAGGTGTTCATCGTTTTAATCCACAGACTTCGACATTGACAGCTATAAGCGGAAGTAACGGCGTGGCAAAGAACCGTATGGTTGCTGTTGGGAATAAAGTATTCGCTTACGCAGGTAAAAAAATGTTGGTCATGGAAGACGGCAAAGACGAAGTAATACACTCGATAGAATTGGACGGAGCAATATCCGGTATTGTACCTTCGAGTGACGGTAAAATTTGGGTAGCCCATTCGACTTCCCATTTCATGAAAATTGATCCGGATAATTACAGTATTATCGGCGATCAAACGATTTCGGGTGTTAGCATTTCAGGTGGATATTCCAATCCTTCATTTACAGCATTTGGTGACCTGCTCTATTTCAGGAATGGATTTGTAATCTGGCGACATAATTTTTCAAACGGTCAGACTACCGAGATGGTTTATGTGAAAGACTATGTGGAAAATGCAGGTATCGTTTACAATAACTTAGGTGTTCATCCGCTTACCGGAGAGGTTTATTTTAATACGATCAAGGCTTTTGGCTGGGATTACTTAATTAACAATATCAGTGTCTTTGACTTTAGTAATTCCAGTTTTCCGTTAAAAATGAATTATGAAAATTACACCAAATTCCCCGCAGGAATTTTTTTCTCGGAGAATTTCAAATGATATTCCAATGAATAAAACAAATTTGCGTTTCGGAACAATAACGCTTTTATTATTAATAGCTTGCATAAGCCGTTTTATACCTCACCCACCTAATTTCGCTCCAATGGGTGCAATGGCTTTATTCGGCGCAGCATATTACTCAAAAAGATGGTTGGCTTACCTGGTTCCTGTAATAATATTCTATTTTAGCGACCTTTTTCTAAACAATGTCGTTTATGGAGAATATTTCGACGGTTTCGTTTGGCTCTATCAGGGGGCATACTGGACTTACGGTTCTATGTTGTTAATCGTATTGGTTGGAAGTTTGCTTTTAAGGAAAATATCGGCATCAAAAGTTATTATCGCCTCATTAACCGCTTCCGTGTTATTTTTTCTTGTTTCTAATTTTGGCGTATGGTTTTCGACTACAATGTATCCAAAAAATCTGACAGGATTAGCCGCTTGTTATACTGCCGGAATACCTTTCTTCAAAAATACCCTGCTTGGTGATTTTGTCTATTGTGGTGTAATGTTTGGAGTATTTGAATTTGCTGAACGAAGAATACCTGCGCTAAGACTTAATAAAGCATTCAAGTCTCGTAAAGACTATAGCATAAAAGCGGGGAGACGTATTGACGAGAAATAGACATCTGTAGCCAGGTTCACGGTTGTGGTGAAGCATCGACGATACCGATGCCGGGTATCTCGAGACCATATTTCACATCTCCTCGGATGCCTGTCCAGAAATATCCAATCTGGAGAAAGTTAATGCAGTTTGGCGTGGTCAGACAAAGTCCCATTCTGTACATGACACGTTAAACAAGGGCATTTTTAGAGCATTGAAGCGAGATTATCTAAATAATTCTGAAGATTTCCATAACATACTACCAGAATGTCCGGGCGTTTGTTTTCAGCAAAATGCACATCAACCACATCGCTGACTGTTGAAATGGGTTTTTCTCCTTCTACAGAGGATAAAATCAATTTATCTCCTCTGACAGGGACTCTGCTTAACGTGATTTCTTTGTAAAATTTAAATTGGTTGTCATCTCTGTTTAAAACCAAGACACTAACTTTTTCCATGATATGTTAATTCTTTGCAGTTAAATTTTTGATCGTTTCGGACAAAGATTCAATAGTTCTTTGCTGACTCATCAACATTTCCAGAATAAAATCAACAGGCTTTTCTTCTGGTTGCTTATCTCCTTCTCCGGTTATAAGCCAATCGGGATTGACATGCAAGTACTTTGCAATCAATTCAATGGTTTTTTGCCTGGGTTTTTTTGTCTCTCCGCGTATTATCCGGGATATAACAGATTCATCCAATCCAGTGTCTGCACACACTTGATATTGTGTAACACCCATATCTTCAATAGCTTCTAATATTCTTTGTGCAATGCTCATATAGTATCACTTAAGTACTTGCATTATTACTGGCATTATACCTGCAAAACACTTGTAAATGACTTATATACAGGATGATACGTAAATCTAATTAACAAATATATAAATAAACAGATACAAAACCTTCTTCGAACATTTAAAAAACAACATTATAGCCATAAGGGGTTATGGCCATATCGCTACCTGAAATACAGAATAAAGTTTATAAATATGACAAAAATTTAAAAGAAAATAGATTCTTTTTATTGATAAGAAAAACCTCGACACCCGGCGGAAGGAGCGACCCGTTTGCGAATCAAATGGGAGGAGTCTTTTATTCAATGCAGTACGGCCTTTTTCGTTGCTTTTATGATGAGCGTATTTGCTTCGCTCACATTCTTATTAGACCGAATTTACACACAAAGGCTCAAAGGATTTGTTTCCACACTCATATTCCCTTCTGTCTATGTAATAATGGATTATATTACCGTATTAACTAGTCCTTCCGGCTCATATGGCACTTTGGTTCATACCCAATCATCATTACCTTTATTGCAGCTTGTCTCCATTACCGGAATCTGGGGAGTAACATAATGTGGACGGCATCCATTATAAATTGGCTTTGGGACAGTGGATTTGAAAAACGTAAAATTTATTTAACATTTCCGTATTCGGCATTCCTTTTTTATTCATAATTGTTTGGGGGCAGTTCACCCTGAGTGCGATATTATATTGCTCGAAAAAGGAAAGCTGGTAAAGTTACCGGTACAATACTGGATAGACCGGCTTAAGAAAACCCCCAAGCCGTTAGACCGTTATGTTACCTTTCAATTTTCGGATATAAAGATTACCGGAAACGCTGCCATAGCCATAATCGAAATATTTTCAAAAACTCATCATAAGGAATTCCGCCTGTTCCAACAAGCAATACCTTCGCCGGGTGGAATTTCTCTGTAAATACTCCCATACCAGCATTATTTTCCATTATTTTTAATACTTTTTTCGGTCTTTTTTATGCCGTTCGGGTGATGTCGCAAGGCACACTGAAATGGGCTATTATTTTGTAAGTAATTGAATATTATTTAAATATTAAAATTTTAACACCCCACTGTGATATTATTGAAAATAAAAAGCTCTTCAATTGTTACAGAAAACACCTGTGCTAAGTCGTAAGCGAGTTTAAGCGATGGATTATATTTATTTTTCTCCAAAAATACGATTGTCTCTCTCCGGACATTAACTTTTTTCGCGAGTTCATCTTGAGTTAAATTATGACGAGCTCTAAATTCCTTAATTCTATTAGTCATTTTTTATTCCTTTAAAGTTAAGTATGAGCCAAGAAATTCCGAATGTCATTGCCATTGCTAAAATACCAGTCCCAAGTAATTCTTCGGTTTCAATTTCAACTCTGTCCTTAAGGAATATTAGAAATACCCAAATGTAAAGAGAAATATAATACGATATTGCTGCTGTCTTTTGAAGGATTTTTTTTGACAATTCATCTTCAACTGGTTCACCACGTTTCGCATTACGTAATCTTTTAAATCCAACAAAAAATGTAAAACCTACAATTAATATAATTACACCAAAGTGTAACAAATCCATCGTGTTAAACTCTTTAACAGATGCAAAAAACCATAGACCTGTAGATATTAAAACAAGTCCAGCTACAATAAAAACAATTACCGACTTTTTCATAAGATTCATATTTAGTTAATTAAATCTAACATAAAGTTAGAAAAAAATAACATTTAAAAAAATCTTTGTCAAATTATTTTTTAACAATACTTGATTTAGGTCGGAAATAATTTTAATGAGGTATCTTTTTAAAATGCTACATAACGGTCGGCGGTATGAAACGTTGGGGATTGCGGGCTACTTTCCTATCGAGTTACACTGAGTAACGGGAAAAAGCCTATGACAGTCCATGAGGCTGCTTTGGCATTCAATACTTCCACAACTACCGTTCAATCTGTCCGCGCCAGCTACGCTGAAAAAGGTCTTGAGGCTACAGTGGCGCGCAAGAAGCGTATCACTCCCCCCGTTCCTGCTAAAGTAACCGGCGAAGTAGAGGCTTATATTATTGCTCTTGCTTGCGGCGCTCCTCCGGAGGGATATGCCAAATGGACGCTCAAGCTCCTTGCAGATCGGTCGGTTGTACTCGGTTATGTTAATTCCATTGACTTCTTGACGAGCAGTATCCCGATGCGGAACAAGTTGTCCTTGTATGTGACAATCTGAACACTCATAATATAGCCTCCTTATATGAAGCATTCGAACCCGCAGAGGCTCTCAGGCTTGCCAAACGAATCGAGATGCACCATACTCCAAAGCATGGAGGTTGGCTGGATATTGCAGAAATTGAGCTATCTGCACTCGGAAACCAATGCTTGTCGAAACGCCGCATCGGTGATATTGACAAGTTGAAGAAAGAACTCAAAGCATGGAATGCGGAGCGAAATGCCAAGCAGAAAGATGTCTGCTGGCAATTCACCACAAACGATGCCCGCATAAAACTTAAACATCTATATCCCATATTGAACTTTTAAATGTTACAGCGTACTAGTAACAACCTGACTACTTCGGTTTTGTCTTCTTGAGAAGCAATAAAAAGAGATGTGATCCCATCGTTCATTGGTGCATCGATTTCCGCTTTCGCTATAAGTAAAAGTTTTACTACTTCTACATGGCCATTTTGTGAAGCAATGAAAAGTGGAGTGGCACCATTCTTCATAGGAATACTAGTTTTCGCTTTAGCACTAAGTAAGAGTTTTACAATTTCTACATAACCATTTTGCGAGGCAATTAGAAGGGGTGGTACCATCGCTTGTCGAATCATTAATATCTGCACTGGAATTAAGCAGCTTTTGCACATCATCAATACAATTATTTGCACAGGCGTGTAATAATAACATGGACTGATGACGTTTAGCACCTGCACTTAAGAAAGATCGTAAGCTCATCGCGCTTCCTCCGTTTCTGTATTATATACATCATTAATAGAACTCTTCATTTTTATCTCCTTCATACTTATAGTACGAACGAATTGCCTAACTTATGCTTAGGCGCGTGGCGTATAACAAACCCGCATCTCCGACGTCCTCCGGCCCTAAGGCGATGACCAAGCCCTTAGATAGCTCCTATCTTGGGCTTGGGCGAGCAAGCCGGGTCCTGCCGGACTTTGGCCGGGGGATGTGGCGCGCACGCTCCAGCCCCACCCGAAATTTCGCCCCCGCTGAACCCGCTTACCGCGCCCGCCGCGGAGATGCAATGTTATGCGATCGTTCCGTGAAATCTTTTCTATCTAATTCTTAAATGTACTAGATATTGCATCCTCAAGTAATCAGATAAAAATGCCGTTATTATATTCTTAAGTTTCATACCCTTCTTCATACGTTTGAAAAATACTTGCTCATCCAATACTTGTAGCCTGTTATCCCAAAGCTCTACCTCTTGGGATTTTTTTAGCCCCCATTTAAGAACCGAATCAATATCCATCCCACTATTTTTGATTACCATTTTGTTTGCCATCTTAATCCCTATAGGGGAGGAGGCATCAAATACTATTTCACTGTTGGGGAATGAATCAGCAAGTCTAATAAGAAACTCCTTAACCTGCTGTTCTTCAAAATAGTATAATAGTCCAGCCGCAATAAACAGTACATTATCTGTTTTGTCCAGTCTGTTGAACCACTGATAATCAAGAAAAGAACTGGCGATATGTTTTCTGTTGTTTTTTTCATGCAGAAGCCTTTTTCGTAATTCTATGACATCAGGTAAGTCCAGATCGCACCAAATAATTTCGCTGTTATCAATCCGCTCGTACGTTGTATCCAAACCGCAGCCTATATTTACAATTGTTGCCTTCGGATATTTTTGAATGAATTCCTGTACAATCTTGTCAATCAATAGACTGCGAATAACCCATCTTCTTTGGCTGATTTCACTGATATTATTATTTATTAGCGTAAAATCAAAGTCTATTTTATTCAGAATTTCGACTGCAGCCAAATCATATAGCAACGGGGGTTTCTTCTGGGTTTCTTTAGTACTCCCCATCTTTCAACCACCGGGTTAGTTTTTTAAGTTTAGTTTTTCTTTTTCGTTCTTTTATTTCTTGATAATTTTTACGGTTTACGCAGCATATTCATACCAGAAAAAAGGGGTATAACGGTTCAGGCTTTTATGGGTTCGTTGGTTATTGTAATAGTAAAGATACTCTTTTAGTCCTTTTTGCAATTCCATTCCATCTTCGGCAGGGTTCAAATAAACATATTCCCATTTGAGCGTTCTCCAAAATCTTTCTATGTAAATGTTATCCAAAGCCCTTCCTCTTCCGTCCATGCTGATAGTGATACCCTCGTTTTTCAAATATTCAACCCACCCTGAACAAGTAAATTGGCATCCCTGGTCTGAGTTAATGATTTCTGGCTTTCCATATAATGAAATGGCCTCTTTTAATACCCCAAGCGTGTTTTCCGCATCCAAGGTGTTGAATAATCCCCAGCCCACTATATACCGGCTATATACATCGATTATGGCCGTCAGGTACAGAAATCCTCGTTTCATGGGGATGTATGTCAAATCGATGCACCATACTTGGTTACTGCGAATAATTTCTAATCCTTTGAGCTTATAGGAATGAATGTATTTGGCAATCCCCAACTTACTCAGGTTCTTTTGCG